>Ga0316208_1001586_pt1 | contig 20776 bp, 14 predicted proteins | sample 3monopyrite_MG_FD_204944 | JGI IMG/M metagenome (GOLD analysis project Ga0316208, IMG submission 204944) | Microbial mat bacterial communities from mineral coupon in-situ incubated in ocean water Damariscotta River, Maine, United States -... | ecosystem: Environmental > Aquatic > Marine >...
TTTTTTACAAACTTGAAAAATAATCTATTTTTTGCGTCATAAAAAAAGCCCCACCATTGCCGGCGGGGCTTTTAATTACAGCGTCTGGGCTGTGGCTACATCATGCCGCCCATACATTTTTAACTATCTGATTTAATTACCTATACACTCAACTTGCCAACCTGATACCCCTCATTATACCCCACCTGATCACTTAAGCTGTACTGACTCATGCTTGATCAGACACATTTACAATGGAATTGATCTTTGAGGTACTGTTGCCCTTTATTGGAAGGTTGCCAGGTTATTTATTTATAGAGTTATTCTTACACGGCTTGTTACGCCTGCTGCCTTGATTCAACCCACTGTATGATTGCACTTTCATGCCACCCCACCGAACGGGCACCCGTCAATTGTATTTGTTTCGGAAATTTTCCCTTGGCAATCTCCAGGTAAATTGTTGAGCGAGATAACCCTGTTATTTCCTTTACTTCCCTCAATCTCAGAATTTTACAGCTCATTTCACGTCTCCGTTTTTGTGTATAGCGGCCTTATGCTATGCACAAAGACGGAGAAAACAATGGAATATCCGTACAGACCCGGAAGAACTTTTATCGCACAGAAAAACTGTTCGGCGGAATGGTCTGGCCACCCAGTACATTGAAAAAATGTACTTCACACCTTGAACGGTTTTTGAGGGTTACGGCTAAGGGTTTTATGTTCTAGTGGTGGCACTTATCTGTGGCAGCTACAGACTTAGCTGCAAGCAAGTCCTTCATGAGTAATTGGCATGAAGGCACATTGGTTCCAGTGGAACCAATGCCGTGAATGATTTGATCCCTGTTTAACCCATTAACCTGGGATCACATGCATTCACAAACACACCCTTCCATTAATCAACACACCTAAAAAGGAGGTGATGCCAGCAATAATGAGAAACCGGCAACGATGCGCTAACCCGTCTCTGTGGAGACTTTACACAGAGACGGGTCTGAAAATTCGGCAATAATCGTAGTCAATACAATGCATTAGCAGCCACATCGCTGATACAAAAGCAGTAAAAACGCCGACACAGGCACCCATGCGACCAACGACTAAACCCTATTTAAAGGTTTGATCAATTGGCACAGTACACAACCCGCAGGCATTAACCCCTGTTCAGGTGCACCAAGCATGAGGAGCCAGTCATTTGTCCTAGAGGTTTTAACCCTCCGCAGGCTGAGCGTACCAGCACAGCACGACCGGTGCTTAATCCGGTTTAACACTTACCAGTTTCAGGGTTTATATGGGCAACGTAGGCGGCAATCGTAATTATGGTTATGGCAAACAACTAGCATGGGCGGGTAAAAATGCACTGGCTGATCGTTATGGTCAGGGGCATTTCAGTACCCGTGCTACCCATGAAGAACGCTGGAACCAATTCGTTCATTTTTTAAAGGGTGAAGGAATTAACGATGCTAGAAAAATTACCCCGACCGTTCTGAACAGACATAATCAGCTTTTGAAAGAATTAGTTAGCAAGGGAGAAATGAGCGTGGCCTATGCTCAAAACCGGCTATCAACGGTGAATGTGATACTGGAAACCATGCGTAAAGATACTATACTGACAACCAAGCCCGCAAAGGTAATAGGACAGCGTTCTCACGTCCGTTCAACCATTCCTGCAACGTTTAAAACGGACGTGTTAAAAGCCATCACCGTTAAACACGGTCAAAACCGGACGATGCTCATTGCTCAACTCACCCGTGATCTGGGTTTACGTTTTAAAGAAGCTTCTTTACTCGATACACGCAAAGCCCTCCGCCAGGCCAGGCAACACGGGCGTGTCAATATTACTCAAGGCACCAAGGGCGGAAGAGGCAAAGGGTCAGACCGGTGGATACCCGTCAGTAACCAGTGTCTGCAAACCCTAAAAGCCGCCACTCTCATGCAGGGCAAAGAACAGAATCTAATTCCGTCAAACTCCAGCTATAAGCAATGGCGAGTCCACCGGTATAACCAGTGGCGTGCCATGACAAACCAGACAGCCATCAATGGTTTTCACGATATGCGAGCCGCCTATGCCTGCGAACGCTATCAAGCCATTACTGGCTGTCCTGCTCCGGTCATTGCCGGAAAACGACAAGCCGATAAAGCGCTAGATAAAAAAGCCCGGACTCTTCTCGCACAGGAATTAGGCCATAATCGTACCGATGTGGTTGCAGCCTATATCGGTAGCAGTCAATAGCGTATTGAAAAATTATGCGCCCAGCCAATCAACAACAAGCCGAACGGCATATGGAGCATTTATTAAATCGCAAGCTAAAAGGTAATCGAAGCACTCGCGTTAAAGAACATACACAGCGTGCAAAGAAAATTGCTGCTTTAATATGGAAACGGTTTCAGGTTGGCCCGTACCAATATCAACTCAAGCATCTGAAGTGGTATCTGGATACAAAAATTCGACACCTTAAGCCTGATACGCAGTATCGTCATTGGCTGACGGTAAAGAATATAATTTTCGCATTGGGAAAGGAAAGTGACTGGATGGGTGGACTGGGCAAGTCTGGCTGGTGATGAAGTGTAGTAGCTTGAACTTGATACAACACTTTGAAAAACAGAGCTAGATCTAATCTTACAGTGTGCCAAATATTAAAGGTCTAAAAGCACCGCCATTTCGGACGTTTAGCTTTTCAGAATTGTACATTTGGCTAACTACTGGAATTGCCTAGATTCAGCCATTGAATTATTTTTTATCAATGAGTAAAATCGGCCAAATGCGGACATTCGCCGTAATCAAAGTTTAATATATGGTCAGGGAACAGCCAGCATGCGAGTTTAATATGAGGTAGCAAGAGAGTTAAAAAACTACAGATTTAAACAAGGCTGCCTATTATCCACTGCTTAGTAGTCCTAGAATTAAACGCTTTTCGCCCATAGCATTCGGTCAATAAATATTCAGGGAGATACTCATCATATTTTTCAATAAGCTTTTGTTGTATCGACAGTGTTTTAGCTAGCTCGGTTTCATCCGGCAGTACATCATTTGCTATATCTATTAAACAGTTTTTTATATCATCCGCATTAGAATTTTGCACTTCAATAACACCAGCGAAATTACTGCATGCATAACCATTTCTAATGAGTAAAACGGTAAGTGTGTTAACAACTTTGTCGCCCATCCATGAGAAAATATAACTATGCTTACCACTTTGATAGACAGGTTTTTTTTCAAGGTCGGCTTCTTTAAAAAGATATGCGCCTTCTTGAAAAAGCTGTCTTCCGAGATTATCTACAAAATCTATTTTCTGATTGCCAACCTCAATGCGGTAGTCACCGTTGCGATAGATGTTTAACATCTCTTGTCGAACTCTGTCATGAATCGACATGCCACTACCGTTAAACTTTGGGGGTTTGCCACCCTTTGTAGAAGTGACATAGATGGCTTTCTTTTCATCATCAATATCCGTAACCTTCCATCTACGGCCACCAAAGATAATGTGCTGATCTTTAAGAATTAGGGAATCGACAGGCAGCGTACCGAGTGTTTTGCTTCCGGCAACAATGCGGAATTCTTCTGGTGTTTTAAACACAGCATAGAAAGTATAAGAATTAGTAAGACGTTCCCCCTCAATTCCCAAAACCAATTCACCGCTATTTAACTGCTGTATCAGTTGGACTGTCCCCATATGGGACAATAATTGTTTAAAGTGCTGAATTGATATTTCTTTGAACGATCCTTGCTCACATAATAAAGAATAAAGCTGGTCTGCTCTGACGCTTCCCCATTGCGCAATTACAGCAAGAATCTGGTGTAAAAAGGTAGAGAGATGCATTTGCTTTGTATCTGCCGGTTCAAACCAGTTCTCTACGATGAGTAACCGTACCATTGCTAGTGATTGAACCAGCTCTAATCTAAGACCATCTACTATATTGGATTTATCACTCAGTTCATTTTCAGCGATAAGCATTCGTAAAATAGATGGTGAATTTCTTCTGCCGGAGCGACCCAACCGCTGACGTAAACTTGATACAGAGTGTGGAGCAGTAACCTGAATAACAGAACTCACTTTCCCGATGTCGATACCTAGCTCTAATGTCATGGTACAAATAGCAGTAGTTGGCAGTGTTTCCTTTTGCAATCTTGCCTCTAAATCTTCTCGAAGTTCTTTAGCTAATGAGCCATGATGAGGGAAAAATTCATTCGGCACGACCTGCTGTTCGCATAAGTCACTTAGTTGCGCAGCTATGCTTTCCGTCCGGCTTCGGCTATTCGCAAAAACCAGATGTGAGTCGCCTCTACAAAGTGTATAAATTTCCTGACAAATCTGCTGTTCGGCGGAGGTACGTTTTTCATCCGCCATGATGTCTACCGGTTCTAAATATCCTTTAACCTGAACTTTAATAGTGCTTTGATGCTGACTACTGATAATGATTTCACAAGGCAGACTTTTATTCGGTCTGAGAGATAACGGTACTTTTTCAAGCTCTCCGAGTGTCGCACTTAGCGCAACCCGTGGAATGGGGTTAGAGATTCGACCGGTAATATGCTCTAGGCGGGTAAGTAGAGAAAGTAACTGCTGACCTCGTTCTGTTCCGATAAACGCATGAAATTCATCAATGACAATATATTTGAGTGAGGTGAAGGATTGCTTAACCCATCCCGGCTCTCTGACTAAGAGTGACTCCAAGGATTCAGGGGTAATAAGCAGAATACCGGAAGGATTATTTCTGGCTTTCTTCTTTTTGGATTGAAGGCTATCACCATGCCACGGCGTAACTTGCATATCGAGCATTTCACTTAAACTTTCGAGCCTGCGGTACTGATCGTTAATCAATGCTTTTAAAGGACTGATATACAAAATACCAAAGCCGTTTTCCTCTTCGGCAATTGCACTACATGCTGGCAGAAAAAAAGCTTCTGTTTTTCCTGCCGCCGTTGATGCACTAATCAGAACATCTCTGTCACAGGCTAGAATAGGTGCAATTGCCCGTTTTTGTATTTCTCTTAAATCAGGCCATCCCTGATTAAATAACCATTTTTGTACACGCTTATCAAGGCGCTGATATTCCTCTATCATAATTTGAAATCAGCTAGTCCATCAGAATTCAAAATTTCGCCTATCTCTTCATCCACGATAATTTCATCTGTATCACTTGGACGATCATCCTCAATAGCAATCGATTGAACTAACTGTGACCATTGCATAGAAGGGTTTTGGTCTAGTACTGCCAGCATATCCAAAAACGCTTTGATGGTATTTCTCGGTGTACGGAAATAGGCATCCCCAATAGTCTGACTACAATGATGAAGAAATGATTTTAGTGCATCATCTGGAACGAGATATTTTGATGTGTCACCCTCGGCAAATACATGACGCAGGTTCTTCAGGAGAATATAAAGCTCTTCCGGTGTTAAGCTCGCTAGATGTAGTGCTGGAGATGAATAATCAATAACACCTGCACGTTGCGCAAAGCTATTTTCAGCTAAACGGGATTGCAGTGCTTCATAGCTATATAATCCTCTGCGTGGATCTAATAAAAACTCCGGCGTTCCACCCAATAAAAACCCAAGATATTCAGCAGAACCCTGAAGGCAATCGTTGAGTATCCGAAGAATCTGCTCATAGTTAGATGTCCGTGCTTGTGTGCTGCTTAGTTTATATAGATTGACCATCTCATCCAGATTAACAAGTAAGCCTTCATAGCCTGCCTGACGTACAAATAGACTCATAAGTTTTAACGCATCATAAAATGAGTTGTCCGAAATAATCGTTCTGACATCAAGATCCCTTCGAGCATCAGTCTTCGTAGTGTATTCAGCACGTAACCAGCGAATTGCATTTGATTTTAACTCTTCGTTATCCTGCTCATGACCATTCCAGTAAGCATCAATTACTTTCGCAAAATCATACCCGCCAACCAGTTCTGATAAGGACGCTAATTTTTGATGAATTACTGTAGAAACGTCGGTGTTCTTTTCATCTGCTTCTTTACGAGCCTGAGTTACAAAACGCTCTACGACACTGGCTAATGCATTTCCATCTGGTTTATTACGGGTTGCTAGGTTCCTCATTAGCTCAGAATAAAGATTCCGTGCCTGACCTGAAGAAGCATGTACACGCCTATCCGGTGAGAGATCCGCATTGACTGTAACCAGCTTCTTTTCAAGAGCAATGGAACGCACAACGCTTAAGAAAAACGTTTTTCCTGATCCGTAATCACCAATGATAAGCCTGAATGCTGCGCCACCCTGAGAGATTCTTTCAATGTCCTTATACAACGCTTTGACTTCATTGCTTCGCCCTACCTGAATATGCTGAATCCCAATTTTGGGAGTCACACCAGATTTCAGTGATTGAATGATTGCGTCACGTTCTTTTAACCGGATACGTTTTTCCATAAGTTTAACCTTCTATCTCTTCTACGATTTCCTGATCGACATAAATAGCGTCACCATCCTCTTCAAGTATAGCTGCATCCACTCTATCAAATGACCAGTCATTAATAGTTTCCAATGCTCCACTAACCATCAGACCCGAATCACGGCACAGCGCTTCCACTTCTTCACGAGTCCATTTATCTTTTCGTATCAGGCTTTCAAACAAAGCATAATGCGGTTTATCGATTCCTGTTTCTTCCTCAATAGCGGTGGTATCCGTAGCTGATTCATCGGATTCACTAAAGGGTTCGTCCTCCACGAATATAGCGCCTAACATGCTTTGTACATCTTTGGTTTCCGATTCATGTATTGCAAGGATACTTTCATCAAGCTGGAATGCAGTGGAAGCCGGCGAAATATTTTCTGATTGAGAGCTAACGGGTCGCATTCCCGCTTTACTGGATGACATTCCATGAATGTCTCCTGTAACGAGGGCTTTATCCAGACCTAACAAGGTATAGAGTTTTTCAAGCTGTTTGATTTCTTCCGGATCAATTTTTCCATCAGCCATAGCCACGCCGACAAGTATGCGGCTAACCGCTGCTTTTTCTGTTTTACCAAGTAATTCTACTCTGGCTTTTAAGCCTGTGATATTTGAAGGTGTATTAAGTCTCCACACCAGATAAGCATGTAATGATCGTTTGTCAGTAGGCGATAAATTAGTATCGTGGTCAATGAGCTGAGTTAATAAATGCAATTCCGCCTGATCCACATGTGAATCAATTGTGGCAACCATAGCGCCTAGACGCAGTGCCATTCCCATTTCACTAAATGCTTTGGAGGGCTCAAAGTATTTACCATGTCCTTCAGGAAATAGAACCAGTTTCCCATCTGTACTTGTTTTAGCGTGATGAAAACGTGTATCTGGTGCTATGCCATAACCGGCTTTTTGTGCAATATTTTGAATTAATTCAGCTTCCTTTTTGTTGATCTTGGCAGGTAAAGGCGATTTGGTATATGTCCAGAATTCCTCGACACTTACCAAACCATTTTTCGTTGAAATAGCATCATCCACCCATTTCTTAAACTTTCCTAATCCTAACGTAGCGCCCACATCACTAAGGTCGTCCGGCAGTAACAATACGGCTTCAATATCGGTGCGGGACGTATCGGGTTTAGCAAGATAGCGGCTATACGCATCTAATTCAGTTGTACATTCATCTGCGATAGCGATAAGTTTATTTACGGGGCCTTTCAAGTTACTTGGGTCTGGAAGATCCTGTTGAGGAAATGATATTCCTCGCAGCGAAGAACTAGCGGGATGATATTCAATCTTTAATCGTGTTTTATTGGGTTTGACGACAATGCCGTCCCCATATTTTTTGCTATAGAGGCGTGCAAACATCTGGCTGAACTCATAGCCACAACGCCGTGCCGGTTTCTTCAGATTATAATCCGGATAAAACCTAATCCATGCCAACGCCAGTTCAGCAGAAACGGGCTTTTCTTCATGTACCGTTGTGGCTAGGCGATGTTTAAATAGCAGTGAATCTCTTTGAGGTGTTTTTTCAAGTTCCGGATGTGACACTACGTGAGGACGTAGTAGACACATAATTTCCAAGAGACGTGTAGCATAATTTGAAAATGAACGACCACTACCGTAAATGCCTTTTAAGCGCAGTATTTCGTCAAACAGCGATTTAAATTCTGTGTCATCCACCGCCTGCTTAATTGAATCAACAGTAATGCGCCTTTCAATACCATAGAAATAAATAAATACATAACCTAATGGTGTCTCTGGATCACTTCTATTGCCGGATAGCCAACTTAGGAAAGCACCACGCCCTTTAGGTGTGAGCGAGATAAATTTAGGCCAATAGCCTAAACTTTCATCTTCATAACTTGATGGCTTGTTTTCAATTTTTAACGAATCATCAACTAGTGACGCTTCTGTTCCATACCCATCTAACGAACTGAGCTTTCCGCCAAAATAAAAATTACCGCCAGTAAATGTTTGTCCCTTTATGGTGATGGGTTCACCGGATTTTATCCATTTCCCCGGCGTTTTGTTTTTGCTTTTTTCCTCTTCATAGCCATAGGAAATGCTGAAGGTAGCCAGACCGTCGTCATCATCACGATTACTGTTCGCAACAACCCGATTATTTGTAGTCATGGTTACACGGATTTCATTTTCGGAAATTGAGCTATTATTCGTATGAGCTTGCTGTTTTGAGGACGCTGCCATTGCTTTGATGACGTAGTACAAAATTACCGCACCTCCTATTACTAGCCAGAATTCCATATTCGCCTCAATCGCTACTTTTTACGTGAAAGTTAATCTTTACCATTAGTTATGGTCTCGTTGTTCACGGCAACTTACCTTCCGCAGTGCATATTTATTGCGATTTTCTCATAAGATATTGCCTTTAACCAAACGTCCGCTTAGGGTCGATTTTACTCATACAGGGCTAGCAAGTCTAATGACAAAAAATTAGGCGAAATGCGAAGTTAATAAATAGCAGTTTTCTCATTAGTTAACGTCCGCTATATGGTTGGAAACTGTCTAACACAAATTTAAAACTGCCAAATAATAAATGACAATCCTTGGGAAGTTTGAGGCCTTTAATATTTGGCGTACTGTAAGGCCAGATATAAACCTGACAACCTAAATTTTCGGTTTTGGTCTGAGCTATTACAGATGAAGTGTCGAACGCCTGCAACCCGAAGGCACGCTTTGGTTTCCAATCAGTGCATATCGAGCAAGCTCGACACCCACTGACCGGACGCTATAGGTACTTTTTGGAATTCGTCAAACACTTACGCTTGATAACCCTAAGATTAGGTCTGCTTTGTTCTTTTATTAAACTCTCCCGCCCACACCTTTAAACTTCTCCACAAACGCGGCTATCTTTTGGAAAACGCTCTGTTTCTTGGTCAGATATTGCGGATTTAACGGGCTCATCTTAGGCAGAATGGCATTGAGCTCTGTTCCTGCGTCGCTGGCGTACTCCCGTTTAAGAGATGTTATGATATAACGCTTCGCGGCTTCTTGATTCAGGTTCTCAGAATTAATTAGCTCTTCTGCCTCCCGCTGCTGTTCAACTTGGGCGAAGGAAAAGAAGGCTTCGATCACGCTGGACTTTTCGCCAATCTGATCCAAGTCCGTTTGATTAATGAAATCTACGACTAAGCTTTCTTTAGCACGGTTGCCAAGGCTGGCGCGGATCACTCGGCGCACCTCATCAACCAAATCGGCTTTGCTTTTGGTTTTCTTGTTGTGCTCGAATATCAGCTCCAGAATATAATCGAGGTTGATCTCCTGGGATTTCAGCAAGTCTATCTCAAACACCACGTCATCCCAGTCGATGGTGGATTTTTCTTTCTCTTCTGCTGATTTTTGTCGGCGCTGCCAATCGCGGATGTCGTTGTAGCTAGAACGGTAATCCTGAATTTTGCGATCAGCTGGCAGGCGTATAGTCTGCAACTCAGCCAGTTTTTCATCATCTAAGTAATGTTTTGCTTTAAACGCTTCAACCGCTTCGGGGTCGTTCATGTCAAGGCTTTGCAGCGCTTTCAGACTGGTAAACTCATCATAGTTTTGCAGCACGTTCTCTACGCGCAGGTATTCGCCAAAGAGTTTGGCAAAGTCTTTTTTATCGGACTCTTTTTCAATGGCGGTCGGATCAGGAAAGCGCTGCTCCAGCTCGCTCACCACATCCATAAAGCCGCGCCGCGCTTCACCGGTTACTACATCGGTAAAGCCATCCATGTATTCCTTGTAGCTTTTTTCTAGCACCACGTTTTTGGTGTTTTTATCGCCAAACAGGGTGATGGCATCCACGGTTGCCATTTCCAGATCGCGGAAGGTGACGATATTGCCGAAGGTTTTGGTGGCGTCATAAATGCGGTTGGTGCGCGAAAAGGCTTGCATCAAACCGTGGTAACGCAGGTTTTTATCTACGAACAGCGTATTAAGCGTAGGGGCATCAAAGCCGGTGAGGAACATTCCTACTACTATCAGCAAATCAATTTCTTTGGTTTTCACCCGCTTGGCCAAATCGCGGTAGTAATTCTGAAAGCCGTTGCTATCGACACTGAAATTGGTTTTAAAGAAGGCGTTATAGTCGCCTATCGCAGCGTTTAAAAACTCCTTGGCGCTGCTATTCATGGCTGAAACATCAAAGCTTTCATCCAGAATGTCACCCACTGCATCCTGCTCTTCATTGGCAGCAAAGGAGAATATGGTGGCTATTTTCAGCGGATTTTCGCTGTTTTTATTGGAAGGGTCAGCCTGCAAACTATTCAGCGATTCATAATAGAGCTTAGCGGCATCCACACTGCTCACGGCGAACATGGCATTAAAGCCCTTGGTCTGACCGTTACTAGAGCCCTGCAATCGGTGAGTCTTCTGGCGGTAGTTGTTCAGAATATACTGAGAAATTTCGCGAATACGCTCTGGGTGCAACAGCGCCTCTTTGTTTTCAGCAGCAGATAGCTTTTTCACGTCCTGCTCAGTTTCAATGGCCTTAAATTTGTGGCGCACATCGTTATAGTCCACCTTGAACTTGAGCACTTTCTCATCGCGTATCGCGTCGGTAATTACATAAGAATGCAACTCCCGGCCAAATACACTTGCGGTGGTTTCCGCACCTAAAGCGTTTAGCGGGAATATGGGCGTGCCGGTAAAGCCAAACTGATAGAAGCGTTTAAATTTCTTGTTCAGGTTTTTCTGAGCTTCACCAAACTGGCTGCGGTGGCATTCATCAAAAATAAACACCACCTGCTTGTTGTAGATGGGCAGGTCGCTTTCGTTTTTCATCAGATTGTTAAGCTTCTGGATGGTGGTGACGACGATCTTGTCATCATCTTTATCCAGATTACGCTTTAAGCCTGCGGTACTGTCAGAGCCGTTTACGCTATCGGGCGAAAAGCGCTGGTATTCTTTCATGGTTTGAAAATCTAAATCTTTTCGATCCACCACAAAAAATACTTTGTCGATAAACTCAAGCTCAGTGGCCAAGCGAGCCGCTTTAAAGCTGGTTAACGTTTTACCGGAGCCGGTGGTATGCCAGATAAACCCGCCGCTTTCTGGCTTGCTCCAGGTTTTTGCCTCATAAGAGCTTTTCACCTTCCACAAAATGCGCTCGGTGGCGGCAATCTGATAGGGGCGCATCACCAGCAGCGTATCACTCACATCAAACACCGAATAATGCAGCAATACATTGAGCAGGGTGTGCTTCTGAAAGAAAGTCGCGGTAAAGTCTTTCAGGTCTTTAATCAGGCTGTTATCGGCCTTCGCCCAGTTCATGCTGAAGTCGAAGCTGTTTTTGTTACGTTGAGTGGTATTAGCAAAATAGCGGCTATCGGTACCGTTCGAGATAACAAACAGCTGCAAGTACTTATACAGCGAATCCTCGCTGTTGAAGCTCTCTTTGCTGTAACGATGTACTTGATTAAAGGCTTCACGAATGGCGACGCCACGCTTTTTCAGCTCGATCTGCACCAGCGGTAAGCCGTTCACCAGAATGGTCACATCGTAGCGGTTGGCATGGCTGCCCGTTTGTTCAAACTGCTTGATCACCTGCACCTTGTTGCGGGTGATGGTGTTTTTATCCAGCAGATAAATATTTTTGATGCGGCCATCGTCAAACACAAAGTCGTGAATATAGTCATCGTGAATCTTTCGCGTTTTATCCACGATAGTGTCACTAGGCTTATCCAGATACGTTTCCACAAAACGCCGCCACTCACCGTCGGCAAATTGCACGTTATTGAGCGTTTGCAACTGCTCGCGCACATTGGCCAGCATGGCTTGCGGGTTATTCAGCCCCGGCAGGTACTCATAGCCCTGATTTTGCAAATCCTGAATCAGCTCGCGCTCTAGCGCATCTTCGCTCTGGTAGCTCTCGGCCACTTTCCAGTCTTTGTTATATTTATCCAGAACGATAAAATTGTTTGATTCAGCGATGGTTTTATAATCCATCATACGTCGTAATCCTTTTTAAGCAGTTTTTTAACTTCCCGATCAAAGTCTGATTCGATGCGTTGTTGCTTGTTAAATTGGTCGTATTCAGCATGGGCTTTTTGCTCAGCTAGCTTGCGAGACACTTTTCCGTAACCTTCAAGAATTTGATACTCATTGAATGCCAGAAACTTGTTCACGCTCTCGGTAAAGCTTTCCATGGTAAAGGTGTTACGCCGTTCGATAATGCCCTCGATGTAATCAAAAAACGCCGACACGGCACGCTCCAGCTTTTTAATATCATCTTCACTTAAATAATTTTTCGCGATCGTCGCATCCGACTTTAATACCCGACCTTCCGGTGCATTTTTATAGGTGCTCATGCCCATCAGAGGTTTGTTGGCATCTGCCTTCAGCGAAATAATCTCGGCGGCAGTATGGCCGGTAATGGCAAAATGAAACTTATCTTGCACATGGGCGTAGAACTGCTGGGTGGTTTGGGATTTTGGGTCGTAATCGATGCTGCACTCGGCGAAAATATCGGTAATCTGTTGATAGATGCGCCGCTCGCTGGCACGTATAGAGCGCACCCGCTCCAATAACTCACGAAAGTAATCTTTGCCAAATAAGCGGCCATTTTTTAAACGCTCATCATCCATGGCAAAGCCCTTGATGATGTATTCTTTGATCAGCGCTGTTGCCCAGATACGGAACTGGGTGGCCTGGGTGGAATTCACCCGATAGCCAACGGAGATGACCGCATCTAGGTTGTAGTATTGTGTCTGGTATTTCTTGCCGTCTTCGGCAGTTGTTTCCAAAATGGAAACAACTGAATCCTGCTCTAATTCATTGCTTTCAAAGATGTTTTTTAGGTGCTTGGAGATAGCAGGTACACCTACGCCAAACAGCTCAGCCATGCGCTTTTGTGTCAGCCAGAGGGTTTCGCCGCTCAGCAGTACCTCGACTTTCACAGCGCCATTGGGGGCTGTATAGAGCAAAAACTCGGTGGTTTGGTCTTGCAGGCTCAGATTCGTCAAGGTTGAACCTCCCAGTGGCCGGTTTTCTTAGCACCAATCCGTTTTACTAACTTGTGTTCTTTAAGCTTTTTGATTCTGCGTTCAATGGTACTGAGCGCCTTCCCAGTTTGTTTAGCCAGCTCCGCATTGGTGATGTTCGGATTTGTTCTCATTAAGTCGAGGATGGTTTGATCGAGTGCGGATAATTTTAAACCCGCATTTAAACCCGCGTTTAAACCCTCATTCTTACTGGGCTGTGACGAACCTTCCTCGATAGCATCCCGTATCATTTGCAGCATAAATTCGATAAATGGCCAACAATCGGTTTTGGCGGTGCTGCTGCGGATGGCTAGGTAATATGCCTGCTGATGCTGATACACCAGACTTTCAACGGGGATATTGATAAAGATAGGCTGCCACCGCGACAGAATCAGCGTTTGCCATAACCGCCCCATACGGCCATTACCATCAGAGAATGGATGGATAAACTCAAATTCGTAATGAAAAACGCAGCTGGCAATCAGGGGGTGTAGGTCAGTCTCGCTCAGCCAGGCCAGCAGTTCCTGCATCAGCTTGGGCACACGCTCCGCCTGCGGGGCCATATGCACCACCTGATCGCCCGACATCACACCAACACCCTGACTGCGGTATCTGCCCGCTTCGTCAATCAAGCCTTTCATCAAAAGCCGGTGGGCGGCCAACAGATCCTTGTTATCAGCGGGCTGCCAGGTGCTGATAGCGTCATACGCCGCAATGGCATTCTGAGCCTCCAGCACCTCTTTGGGCGGCGCAATCACACGCTTACCGTTAAGAATTGCGGTGATTTGCTCTTGTGACAGGGTATTGCCTTCAATCGCCAACGAGCCCTGGACCGTACGCATACGGTTCACCTTGCGCAGACGCAGCAGCTTCTCCTGTTCGAACTCAGCGCTTAAACGACCGACAGCCTGACTGATCTCGGCCACCCGATTGAGAATGTCAGTAGTGATGGTGAACGGCGGTTGATAGCTCATATCAGGCCGCCACCTCTGTATCCGGCTTGGGGAAGCTCAGCAGTAAATCACGGTAATATTCATATTGCTTCTGGCGCAGTTCGATTTCGCGGGGCAAGCCTTCGCTGATGGAGTTAGTTAGAGTGTCGAATTTATCGAGTATTGTAACGATACGGGCTTGCTCAGTTAAAGATGGGACAGGAACTAAATATGATTCAAACTCTTTAACTCGAACATGAGGAACGCCAGCGCCTTTCTTCATGTTGTGGATATGTTCTTGCTTGCTCTGAAGAAGATGAAAAACAAATTTAGGAATTAATATTGAGGGGTCGGGATGTACACTGAAGGCGTCAGTTAGAAATATTGGTTGATTCCAATAACTAACATAACCCGCATAGGCTCCTGATCTTGCAATAACGATGGTTTCGCCTTGTCTATTTATTTCACCATGAAAATATGTCGGGGTAGGCCCATTAGCAACGACAGGTATGTCTCCATTCGTTGTCTCCTTTTTAGTAATTGCTGTGCCTCGACGAAATCCTCCCACTTCTCCCAAAGCCTTCCACTCCACTTGCCCCTCTTCAAAACTCAACAACTGGTCGCGGTAGTAGTTGTATTGTTTTTTGCGGGCGGTCAGCTCGGTGGTCAGCTCGGTGGTCAGCTCGGTGGTCAGCTCGGTGAAGGTATCCAGAATGCGGACGATTTCGGCTTGGATTTCTAGGGATTTTTTTGGGTTTTCTGGGCTGGGGATTGGAACTGGGATCTTTTCAACCTGATGACTCATCAATTTTGGATTACCCATACCTGAGTAAACGTGTTTCTTAGCTTCAATTGATAGCCAATAAAACAAAAACTTGTAGATCAGTATCGATTCATCATTGATTTTTATTGATCCACAAACGTTCGTAATTGAGAACTTTCCAGTTCGATGAAAGACTGTTCCAGCATTGGCTCCATCAGTGGTCCAACTAATATACTCCCCATCAAAATCGAACGTATCGATCTTTCCTATCATTCCATTATTTACAGTTTGAGAGCTATATACGGGGTAATCTCCAGCATTCTCAACGAGATAGCCTTTTGACATGACACGACCGCGTTTCAGTGTGGCCATATCTCCCAACGCCTTCCACTCAAGCCCAGTACCTCCAAGCATTTTTACCATGCAGTTAATACTATTCATCGCCAACCCCTTCACCTTCAATTTCGGCCACAATCCCATCAATATCCTTACGCAGTTGATCGATCTTGGCGACGGTGGTTTTTAGCTCAGCATTGAGCTTTTTAATGTCAGTCACTTCGCGGTTGTCTTTGGCTTCTACATAACTACTCACAGACAAGTTGTAGTCATTAGCGGCAACCTGTTCAAGCGGTACGGATTTAGCAAGGTGTTCCACATTCTCTTTGCTATCGAACACCTGCATGATCTGTTCGATGTGGTCATGGGTAAGCGTGTTGGTATTGGTGTCTTTTTTAAATAAACCACTGGCGTCAATAAACTGGGTGGTGGTGTCGGTTTTGTGTTTGGAGAGCACTAGAATAGTTACCGCAATGGTGGTGCCAAAAAACAGGTTGGGTGCGAGTGAAATAACCGTTTCCACATAGTTGTTATCCACCAAATATTTACGGATTTTCTGCTCGGCTCCGCCACGGTAAAAAATACCGGGGAAGCAGACAATCGCTGCGCGGCCTTTGCTGGATAGGTAACTCAGTGCATGCAATACAAAGGCAAAGTCAGCTTTGGATTTGGGTGCGAGTACACCGGCTGGGGCGAAGCGATCATCGTTGATTAGGGTGGGATCATCACTGCCTATCCACTTCACCGAATACGGCGGATTGGAGACGATGGCATCAAAGGGTTTGTCATCCAGAAAGTGCGGGTCTGTTAAGGTATTGCCCAGCTGCATATTGAACTTGTCGTAGTTGATGTTGTGCAGAAACATGTTCATACGTGCAAGGTTGTAGGTGGTGTGGTTAATCTCCTGCCCCCAAAAGCCGTCTTCAATAATGTGGTTATCAAAGTGTTTTTTGGCTTGCAGCAGCAGCGAGCCAGAACCGGCCGCTGGGTCATAAATTTTATTGACGCTGGTTTGTTTGTGCATGGCAAGCTGAGCAATCAGCTTGGATACATGCTGCGGGGTAAAAAATTCACCACCGGATTTACCGGCATTGGCAGCATAGTTAGAAATAAGGAATTCATAGGCATCACCGAACAGGTCAATTTGAGCGGCATCACTCTTTTCATAAAAATCATGGCCAAAATCCAAGCCTGCCACGCCTTTTAAAACGGCCGCTAAACGCCCATTTTTGTCTTTAACAGTATTACCGAGTCGGTTACTGGTGGTATCGAAATCGGCAAACAGTCCTTTGATGTCCGGTTCAGAGGGGTAGCCACTGGCGGAGGCTTCGACGGCGGAAAAGATGGCGGCCAAATCGGTATTCAGGCTTTCGTTATTGTTGGCGTTTTTAGCGACATTGGCAAACAGCTGGCTGGGATAGATGAAGTAACCCTTGGTTTTAATGGCATCGTCTTTGATGTCTGGCGTGACCACCTCATCGCTAAGCGCGGCGTAATGAATACTATCGTCGTCTGCCTCAATATAGAGGGCAAAGTTTTCGCTAATGAACCGGTAAAACAGGGTGCCGAGGACATACTGTTTAAAATCCCAGCCGTCTACTGAGCCGCGCACATCGTTGGCAATGGCCCATATTTGGCGTTGCAGGGCGGCGCGTTGTTGGGTGCTTGTCATGGTGTTGTTCCTGTTATACGTTTAATGTCACTAACATGTTCTGGAGACAGTAAAGAGTTCCTGTAATTCTTAGTTTTAAATCGTGCACACAAATCAGATCCGGTACCATGTCGCTCTCCCTTTTCCGTGCCTTTGGATACGCCCTGCATTCACCAACTCCCGCAATCTAACTTTAAGCGTATTCTGGTTTTCTCCGGTTAATTCAACCGGCCTCTTTCCAAAGTACATCTTCTATATTTTTTAAAAGTTCGTTCAAACATCTATCGTCTTTGTCCTATACGCATAATCGTTGTTTTATATAACTTTCGACTATTTTTAAATTGACGTTTTCTACTGCCACAGTGTACTCATCGGTACCGCATAACAATTGTCTTGAGTCAGCGGCAAGGTGTTATTGCCACAATAGAGTAAGATGCCACCCTGAAAGCGCTTACCTGCCTGAGCGGCCAAACGGGCCAGACCTGCACTGTCTTTTGGGTTGATACTGGCTGCTTTTTTTACTTCTACTCCCCAAAGCTGTTGACCACGTTCTATCACCAGGTCAACTTCTACCTGGTCTTTATCGCGGTAATGGCTGAATTTAAAATCACTGTCACTCCAGCTGGCCTGACAAATAAGCTGCTGAACGACAAAACTTTCTAATACAGGGCCAAAATTGCTTTTATGGTTATTCCAATCGTCGGTTTTTAACCCGCTGAGTGTCGTCGCAAGGCCGGAATCAATAACGTGTACTTTGGGTGTCTTCACCAATCGTTTGGACTGGTTGCGATGCCAGGCGGGAAGTCTGCGCACTAAAAACAGGCGCTCAAGTATGCTCAAGTATTTTTCAGTGGTCTCCCGGTTCATTTTTAACGCATTAGCCATGCTACTGACATTGAGTAAAGTGCCTGTCCGGTAGGCCAGCATTTCCATCAAGGCGAGCATTTCATCTTCATCCCGAATGGCCGCAATATCTTTAACATCGCGCTGAATAATGGCATTCAGATATTGCCGATGCCATTGTCTGGCTCTGGCAGCCGAGCGAGTATTCGGTTCTGGGTAGCCACCCTGGCATACAGCTTCAGCAACACCCTCAATAACACTCTGCTCTCCAATGATTTGCGGAGCTATTTTTCCGCTAATCAAAGCGCTAAGCAGGTAGCTTTCATTGCGGTGCTTCTCTTGTTCCGTTAATGGAAACAGGTTTAATACTTCAACTCTCCCTGCCAGGGATTCTTGCACCTTTGGTAATAGCAACAGATTTGCGGAGCCTGTCAGCAGAAAGCGACCAGGTGTTCTGCGCTGATCAACAGCAGCCTTGATCGCTGGTAATAATTCAGGTGCTCGCTGCACCTCATCTAAAATCACTTGTTCTGGCAAGCCCTGAATAAACCCCGTAGGGTCTTGTTGCGCAGTGTTCAGTAGTGTGCTGTCATCAAAGCTTATGTAGGAATAATTAGGGCAGTATTCTCTGGCTAATGTGGTTTTACCCACCTGGCGAGGCCCGAGTAAGCAGACGACTGGAGTATCGCTTAGTGCTTCCAGTAGTAGTGGGGCGATAATTCTTGGGAGTAAGGATTTAGTCATAGCGTCCATATGCTGGTTATATTGTTGACTAATTGACTGCTATAGTACCGTCTGATTGCCTAACTTAAAAGGGCGCTAAGTGAAATGCTTAAATTTTTACGTGTCGTTCACATCGACATATCAGGCTGTTATGTCGATATAAATGAAAAACATCGATATGTTAGGATTTGTTGGTACTGAAAGAAAAGGGGCTGACAAGATTGTGTATACATATTTTGATTCTCTAACCCTATTTTTGCGTTATGGTTAGAAAATATAGTTTTAAGGTGCCTATTATCCGTCTAATTGACTGCTACTCTATCGTCCAATTGCTTGTTTAAAATATCGTATCATTGAGAAGCTGGGAGCTAACTTCTCAAAAATGACAATTTTTGATCAAGACAAAAACAGTGCTCTCCTATTTTATGAAATTTTAGTGGTGAATTATTGTGCTATTGAGAGGCGCAGAGGAATAGGATTCGCATGGCTAAATGGTTAGATTTTGATGTAACACTTGAGGTAACATTGTTATTTTTTAATATTAAATAAACATAGTAAAAACAAATAGTTATAGATTTAAATCAAGTCCTCTCCTACTTCGCTCCTATTGACACCACATCAGCACCATCACGCACCGCTTCGAGATAGTCAGCCCAGCTCTGCATCATTGTGGTTCTCTCAGATAAATAGATCGACCGGTTATAGGCTCTAGAAGTGGCTGTGCCCGTTAGATGAGCCAACTGAGCTTCAATGACCTCTGGTTTCCAGCCCTGCTCATGTAAGATAGTGGATGCCGTAGCTCTGAACCCATGAGCCGACATTACATCAGCGGAATAGCCGAGTTTTCTTAGCAGGTTGGTCATGACGTTTTTAGATAGTGGCTTGCCAGAATCGCGCTCATTTGGGAATACATACGATGAATAACCTGTTATCTCTTGAACTGCCTGTAAGTGCTCGATGACTTGATCAGCCAGGGGAACCAGATGCTCCCTACCGCGCTTCATATCTTCAGCAGGAATGACTAGTATCTTTTGATCAAAGTCGATGTAATCCCACCGAAGGTTTCTAATTTCTCCAGGTCTCAGGAATAACCTGGGAATGAGCTTCAACGCCTCAGCAGTGCAGTAGCTGCCTAAGTCTGAATTATCGATATCACGGATCAATTGACCTAAATCCTTAGATCGAGTAATTGCCGCACGATGTTCAACCTTCGGCATGGGTTTAAGAATATCGCTAAGGGGTAAACCCTGAGCTGGATTATTACGTGTAAACCGGTGAGCCAGTGCATAACCAAAGATACGGCTGATCACCGAGAGTATAACGGGAGCCTTGCGAGGATGACCTCCTTTCTCAATTGACAGCATCACTTCCGTAATATGCCCTTGATCGATAGCATCAACCGACAGCTTACCGATAGACTTCAACTCTTGCTCAATCCATCGTTTTACCTTCTTTGCGTGATCAGAAGACCACGAAGACTCTTGCTGTTCCCACCAGGCTAATGCAATGATTTTGAATGTTCGCTCTACTGCGACAGTTTCACGCTTTCTGGAGCGCCGTTCTGCTGTAGGGTTAATACCCTGCACCAGTAGAGCACGGGCCTGGGCAGCCAGGTTTCGAGCTTCAATGAGGGGTATCGTGGGGTACTGGCCTAAAGCCAGTTCCTGGTACTTCCCAGCGTACCGGAAACGTAGTCGCCACAACTTCGAGCCACTGGTTTTTACCAGTAAATACAAGCCGTTACCGTCACTTTTCTTAATTTGCTTCTGACCTTCAGGGCAGGTCAAACGCTTCACTTCCATTGCTGTTAACGCCACAACATCGCCTCCATAGGGGTATCGGTAGGGGTATCATGAGGGGTATCGGTGTTTAAAATACCCCTATTGAGAGAGGAAACATTCACCGATACCCCTCATTGCACCCCTGATACCCCTAGATTCAATGGGGCAGTATAGGACTAAACAAGACGAGCATGCAATAAAAAAGCCCGTAAACACTGGGCTTACGGGCCTTCTTGAGACTTACTAGGTTTTAAGCAGCTTGCTTACATCATACCACCCATGCCACCCATACCACCCATGCCACCCATATCAGGCATAGCTGGAGCGCCACCTTCCTGTGGCTTGTCAGCAACCATTGCCTCTGTAGTCAACATCAGGCCCGCAATAGAA
>Ga0316208_1001587_pt1 | contig 20774 bp, 10 predicted proteins | sample 3monopyrite_MG_FD_204944 | JGI IMG/M metagenome (GOLD analysis project Ga0316208, IMG submission 204944) | Microbial mat bacterial communities from mineral coupon in-situ incubated in ocean water Damariscotta River, Maine, United States -... | ecosystem: Environmental > Aquatic > Marine >...
CGGATGATGTACGAACGGCGCGAGACCGAGTACTACCGGGCGAAGATGAAGGCCGGCAAACGACTCTGTCACGGTTGGGTGAAACCGTCAGACATTCCCAGCAACGCTGAAATCCGCGACGAAATTCAGCGGATGGCCTGGTTGTTCGAAGGCAACTCACGCTTCGACAAGCTTCGAGACATGCGAATGCAGGCTCTGCGGATGATGCATCTGCTGAAGCATTGCAAGCCGAAGATTATTGGCAGCACGCTGACTGGCCACGTGCGCCAGGGCTCGGACATCGACATCCACTGCTTCGTCTCAAGTACCGATGCCGTCACCGCGACGCTCGACATCGAGTGCATGGAGTACGACCTCGAGTTCAAGCAGGTCCGCAAGAACGGCGAAGAGCGAGTCTTCACTCACATCCACGTGCGGGATCAGTACCCGATCGAGCTGACTCTGTATCCGTCGAACAAGGCGAGCTACGGCTTCAAAAGTTCGATTACCGGCAAAGCGATGGAACGCGCGACGCTGCCCGAGTACGAAGCCTTTCTTCGTGCCGAGTATCCAGACATCGATCTCGCTGCTGAACTGGAATCCGCAGAAGATTCGATCGACCGATTTCAGGTCTATCGGTCGCTGTTGCTTCCGCTGGACGGTTACGAGCAATCAAAGAAGTATCATCCCGAAGGCGACGTGCTTTATCACAGTCTGCAGGTCTTCGAACTCGGACGCGACGAACTGCCGTACGATGAAGAGTTCATCCTGGCGGCACTGCTGCACGACGTCGGCAAGGGCATCGATTCAGGCGACCATGTGGCCGCCGGCCTGGAAGCGCTGGACGGCCACATTACGGAACGAACCGCCTGGTTTATCGAGCATCACATGGAAGCACACCTGGTTCGCGACCGAACGATCGGCCACCGAGCTCACCGGCGTCTGAAGGAATCTCCGGACTATGAAGAACTGCTGATTCTCGAAGAATGCGATCACAACGGAAGGCAGCCGGGCGCGATGGTGTGTGAACTCGACGACGCCCTGGACTACATTCGCGACCTGGCTCGACAATATGGCTGACTGACGGAATGGCGCCAACAATATCACCTCTCCCGCAAGCGGGAGAGGTGAAAAAATTGCAGGAAAAATCAATGAGTGACTCATACCCCGTGAACTGGGACTTGGACTCCCTTTATCCGAATCCCGAATCGTCCGAATTCCGGACGAGCATCGATCAACTGAAGTCCGAACTTTCTCAACTTGCCGAGTCGTCTGAAGAGTTACCGACCGTTGATGCCAAAGCGGCGACGGTCGCCCAATGGAGCAACTTTCTGACCAGACACGCCACGGCGCACGCTGAATTTTCAGCGATCAACGCGTTTGTCGGTTGTCACACTGCAGCGGACGCGGCCAACAAAACATTTCTGCGCTACGAGGGTGAACTATCAGCACTCAGTCCTTTGAGGTCGCAAATCGCGACGAACATCGAATTCGCCTTTCAGGCCGCCGACGATGACACGTTTGCAGCGTTTGTCGGCGCCGCGCCCGATCTGAAGGAGAATGCCTACTTCCTGAAAATCTGCCGGCGAAATGCAACGTTGAGGCTGCCCAAAGAGCAGGAACTTCTCGCCGCAGAACTGGATGTCGACGGCCTGCACGCCTGGGGGCGAGTCTACGATCGACTGTCTGGTGGGCTCCGCATTCTGGTTCAGGAGCGTGGTGAAATTGTCGAGCGATCGCCTGGGCAGGTGCAGTTTGATATGCCCGCGCGTGCTATCCGCGAGAACAACTATTACGCCGCTGATAAGGCATGGTCGAGCATTTCCGAATCGTGCGCCGAAGCCATCAACCACATCGCTGGCAGCCGACTGTCAAAGTATCGACGGTTGGGGATTGACCATCTCGCCGCGCCGCTCAATCAGAATCACATGACACGAGAAACGCTCGACACTATGTGGAGTACTGTCACGCAGCGAAAATCGTGCGTCGCCGACTACTTGAAGAAGAAGGCCGAACTGCTCGGCGTCGAGCGGCTGTCGTGGTTCGACCAGCAGGCTCCGTTGCCAACAACCGGCGGAACTCCAGATTCTACACTGTCGTACGACAAAGCCTGCGATTTGACCATCAACGCGTTCGCCGAATTCAGCCCGGAACTGGGCGACTTCGCACGCATGGCAATTGCCGAAAAGTGGATCGAGGTTGAAGACCGACCGGGCAAACGGCAGGGAGGATTCTGCACGGACCTGCCGACTCGAAAACAGTCCCGTATCTTCATGACATTTACGCGGAGCAACGACAGCATGTCGACGCTCGCTCATGAACTCGGCCACGCCTACCACACATGGGTGCTGCGCGACGAACCTGTCTTCCAGCGCGACTACCCGATGAACCTCGCCGAGACGGCGTCTACTTTCGCTGAATCTGTCCTCGGCGAAAGTCGTCTGGCAGCAGCATCAACCGACCGAGAGAAGCTGGAAATCCTCGACGGGATGCTGGGCGACTCAGTCGCCTTTCTGATGAACATCCACGCAAGATTCATCTTCGAAGACAACTTTCACCGTGAGCGCGCGGCCGGTGAGGTTCCGGCAGCGCGACTTAGCGAACTCATGAAGTCGGCTCAGCAGGAAGCTTACTGCGACGCTCTCGCCGACGACGGCTGGAATCCGAATTTCTGGATCTCGAAGCTTCACTTCTACATCACCGACTGGCCGTTCTACAACTTCCCATACACCTTCGGGTATCTGCTTTCGCTGGGCACCTACTCGCTCGCGAAAGACGCTACCGATTTCCCAAAACAGTTCAGCGACTTCCTGGTCGCCACCGGCTGCCAGGACACGGAAGCCGCCGTCGAATCGTCATTCGGCTACGATCTCCGCCAGCCCGACTTCTGGAACCGCAGCCTCGATATCGTCGAACAGCGAGTCGAACAGTTTCTACAGATCGCCAGCAAATCTACGTAAACGGAGCCACTGATCATGAGCGATGATTACAAAAAAGGTTATGCGCAGTTTGCTCAGATGGTCGGCGAAGAAAACATCGAGCAACTGACCGCTCGCTTTCGGTCAGTCTGTCCGGACTTCGAGACGGAAGTCGTCTCTGTGGTCGGTGGTCGATTCTGGACTCGCGGAGGCATCGACCTGAAGACTCGATCGCTGTGCAGCATCTGCATGCTGGCCGCGTTGGGGCGCAACAACGCGTTGAAGCTGAATCTGCAGATGGCCATGCGAAACGGAGCGAGCGTCGAGGAAATCTGCGAGGCCATCATGCAGGTCGCCGTTTACGCCGGCTTCCCAGCCGCATGGGACGCCCTTGAAAAGCTCGAAGAGGTTCTGGCGACTGCCGACTGATCGTCGCGCTCTTTGGCGACGTTTCAGAGCTCGCAACTATTCCTTCGCTTTCTTGTTCCGGGCAGAGTTTTTCTTACCGGTCTTATCCCTCTTTTTCGCGCCCGGGCGCTCGTCCTTTTTCGGACCGTAGGTCGCGATCAGGACTTCGTCGACTTTCGCTCGGTCGTGTCGATTCTGGAATGCTGCCAGCATTGGGTCTTCCGATTTTTTCATCTGGGCGACCAGTTTCTCCTGCAGAGCTTTTATCGTTTCTGCATGAGTGGGGTCCGCCATCAGATTTCGAAGACAATCGGGATCGCTCTTCAGGTCGTAAAATTCTTCGGAGACTCGATACCGAAACAGGTCAACGCGAGCTTTGATGGCCGGATTCGTTTCGGCGGCTCTATTCATGGCCGCCATGGTCAGGCCTTCGTTGTTGTTGCGGTACCAGTATTTGCCGTCGCTGAAGGGGTTGTAGATGTAGCCGAAGTTTTCGTTCTGGACGCACCGCATCGGAACCGCGGCGTTGCCGGCTTTGGAGTCGATTTGCGTGAAGACGTGGTCACGCCCTTCCTGAGTCTGTCCCTTCAGCAAGGGCAGAAACGACCGCCCGTCCAGACCAGCCGGGCCGGTGGCTCCCGTTGCTGCCATAAAGGTTGGGAAGAAATCGACGACCGACACGAAGTTCCGGTCGTCACGCGTTCCCGGTTTGATGACGCCGGGCCAGCGAACCAGCAGCGGGCTGCGAGTGCTGTGGAACCAGGCGTTGCACTTCGCAAACGGAACGGCGATTCCGTTATCCGTGATGAAGAGGACGAGCGTGTTGTCTGCCTGTCCCGACTCCTTCAGAGCCTGCATCACTTTCCCAAAGGTGTCGTCGAGTCGCCGCGTCGAATTCAGATAGGTCGCCAGTTCCGCTCGGACACCTGGCAGGTCCGGAAGAAATCCTGGGACGTGGACTTCATCCGGGTTGTAAACGCGTGAAGGCATCGCCGCGCCTTTGGTGAGCTTTTCCGGGTTGCAGTAGGGTCGGTGCGGATCGTGCGAATTCACCATGAAGTAAAACGGCTTCTCCGCGTCTTTGGACTCGGAAAGAAAGACCCGACTTCGCTGATAGTAAAGGTCGGGGTTGCGTCCGTTGCCGAGTTCCTTCTGGTCGAAGCTGTAGTCCCACTTCATCATTTTTTTCGGTGTCGAATGTGCGACTTTCCCCAGAATCCCGGTGTGATAACCGGCGGCTTTCAACGTGGTCACGATGTCTGGCACGTCTTCGCGAGCCGGCATGAAGCCCATCGCTCCGGACCGATGGCTGTACCGCCCGGTGGCGATGACTGCTCGACACGGAGCGCAGATTGCGACGTTCACGTGAGCGTTGTTGAACAGCAGGCTTTCAGCGGCAAACGCGTCGAGATTCGGCGTCAGGTCAAGTGGCCTGCCACCGTAAACTCCCAGAGACTCAGCGTGCAGGTCGTCCGCCGTGAACAGCAGAATGTTCGGGCGATCTGATGCCGAGAGGGTTCCGGCAAGGCAGACGATCGTTAACGCAGCGTGGAGCAGTTTCATAGGAAGTCGTTTTCCAGCCGGAGTGTTTGTCAGTGGGTGAGCGGGCAAGACGATGCCTACCTCTCAGCGAGGAGTTGGTCGATTGTTCCACTGCTGTCTGCAAAGCGTTTCATGTCGAGACCCATCATGCGGGCCTGAGTCAGCCACAGGTTCGCCAACGGAGTGCCTTCCGGCATGTGGATATGCTGGCCGGATTGAACACGCTTTCCGCCGCCCGCGACGATGATTGGCAGGTCGTTGTACTGGTGCGTCGATCCGTCGCCCAGGCCCGACCCGTATGTGAACAGCGTGTTGTCGAGCAGCGATGTTCCATCCGACTGCTCGATCTGGTCCATCTTTTCCATCAGGTAGACGTACTGCTCCATGTGGAAGCGATCTACCCTGAGCAGGTCGTCGATCATCTTCGTCTGGTTGTGGGACATGCCATGATGGCTCCGCGGCTTATCGAACAGACTTTCGAACATGTAGGGCGTGTCCCAGCGCTCTGGACCGATCATGAATGTCGCTACGTTTGTCAAACCTGTCTGCAACGCGACAACCATCAGGTCGCCCATCAGTCGAATGTACTCTCCGCGCGGCAGACGCGATTCTGTCGGCTCGTCGAAGTCCACTTTGGCCAGCTCGACTCTCATGGTTTCGAGTCGGTCCATTTGTGTCTCAATGGTGCGGATCGAGTCGAAGTACTCAGCAAATTTCTGCCGATCCGAGTAACCAAGATCTTTGCTGAGTGACCTGGCATCTTCCAGCACCAGATCTGTGACATCGCGGTATTGGTCGATTTCCCGTGTCGAGAAGAGCCGGTGATACATCTTGCGAGGATCGCGAATTGACGGGGCCAGGTGCCCGGTTCCGTACCACGAGATATTGTCGAAGTAGATCGACTCTTTGTTGTCGCGATGGCTGTTGCAGCTGAACTCAAGCGTTCGAAACGGCGTTGTCGTCCCGACGTGATCGGCCACGAGATGGTCGAGGGTTCGGTTCAGCGGCCACGCCGTTCCCTTGATTGTGTAAGGCTCGGCGCTGCTCAGGTAGCACGATGCGCATTGAGCATGCACGTCGGTGCCTTGCTGAAAGGTCCGGTCCATGCCGGTAACCAGGTTGATCTTGTTCTTGAACTTTTCCAGCGGCTGCATGGTCGGCGTGAGCTGGTCCAGCGGCTTGACGCTGAACTTCGGATCCTGCTTGCCGAGTGACTTCATCACGTTGCCGAGGTTGCCCTTCGGAATAATGTCGTCGGCTTCGCCGGGAAAGAAACCTCGCCGGACGACTCCGATCGGCACGTAGAAGTGAGCCATCCGCTGAGCGATCGGCTTTGTCGGAGTCGCGCTGCTGGCACTTTCCATCCACGGCAGAGCCATCGCGGCACCACCGACTCCACGCAGGAATTTTCGTCGTGACAAAGATTTCATCGTGCTACCACTTCGGAACTGTGATTTATCAATCAGAAGGACAGTCGGCTGGAACAAGCTCTGCGCAGTTCCGGCGAATTCGATTCGCGTTATTGTTGATCTGCCGAAATTGATTTCGGATTACTCTTACTCATGAACGGTTTGCTTCGGATGACCTGTCTCAGCAGTGTCTGAATCCTGTAGCCATCTTCGGCGGCCTCATTGGCGATCTCGTCGAGGGCAAGCTGGTCCGACGCTGCCAGTTCGCGGGCCAGGCCGAACGACAGAAGGTGTCCGGCCAATGCTCTGGCGAAACGATCCTTCTCGACCAGTATCGAATCTTTGAACTCAATGATGTCGGAAAACTCGTGCTTTCGGAACAGCGTTCCGGACATGTCGACGTTGCGACCGTTCTCGTATTTGTTCCGCCAGACGCCGATCGGATCGTAGTTCTCAAGAGCGAATCCGAGCGGGTCGATCTGCTCGTGGCAGCCATTGCAGTCTGCACGTTCTCGGTGCATGGCAAGCCGCTCCCGCAGTGTGAGATGCTCCTGACCCTCTGGCGGTTTCTCTCCGAGAGCTGGCACGTCCGCCGGTGGAGGCTCGGGCGGATTGTTGAAGATGACCGCCGCGATCCACGCTCCGCGGGTGATCGGCTGAGTCCGCTCCGGGCCGGAAGTCATCGTCATCACTGCGGCGTTTGTGATGACTCCACCGTTGCGTCGATCCGTGACCGGGACTCGCTTGAAATTCAGGACAGTGACGGCTCCACCTCGACCCTTCCCGCCAGGACGCGGGTCACTGGCGAGTTCTTCGTACGCATCTTCCAGAAGATTGGACCGGTAAGTGAAGTCCGAGTCGATCAGTTGAGTGATCGGCAGGTTCTCGATCAGCACCGTTTCGAACAGCAGCAGCGGCTCCATCATCATGTGCATGCTGTCGCGATATTTGGAGAAGTAGAAGTTCGGGTACTTCTCGCGATTTGGCACGGACGAGATGATCCGTTCGAGCTGCAGCCACTGAGCCGGGAAGCTGTCGCAGAATCGTTTCAGTCTCTGATCCTTCAACATCCGATCAAACTGAGCGTCGAGAATCTCCGGCTTTGATAAGTCACCGGCAGCAGCCAGCGCGAGCAGTTCCTGATCAGGAATGCTGCCCCACAGAAAGAACGACAGTCGTGAGGCGAGTTCAAAGTCGTCGATCGATTCTGCCGTGTCGCTGACGCCAGACTTATCGTACAGATAGAGAAACTTCGGAGACGAGATCGTCGCCGCAGCAACCGACATGATTGCTTCTGTGAATGGAATTCCTGAGTCGAGTTGCCGATCGACAAAGCTGGCGTATCGATCAAGCAATGCCGGCTCGACCGAACGTCGAAAAGCTCTCGTCAGAAACAGCTCAAGCCGCCGTCGCACTTCCGTCTTCTGGTCGTCGTTCGCCGCCGGCATCTCGAAGAACGATTTCCAGATGCCGACATTCTTCGGCCCGAAGTCCGGGCTTTGAGTGACCGACTGACCAAGTTTAAGAAACGCTTCCATCAGCAGCGGCGAAAGCGAAAGATGATCGCCCCGATTGTCGAAGCCATGCTCGGCTCGCAGATCCTGCGGAAAAGCCGCGACACCCGCGAGTCGCCGTTCGATCATCTGCGACTTTCCGAGCGGCCGACTTCCGACCGTGACGACGTCCGCCATCTTGCCGGTCTGAGGTTTGAAGTAACCTTTGTGCTCTCGCATCATTCGCTCAGGCAACGTGAAGACGATGCACTGCAGATCGAAGAGGTCGATGACGGCGTTGTTGTACTGAAACCGGTTCATCCGTCGGACTGGAGCGTGCGGAAACGTCTTCTGATTGGCGATGGCCGAATGCAGGATGGCTCGCAACTCAGAGATCATTCGCTGTCGGAGTTTCGGATCGAGAGGCGGCTCGTCTTCGGGTGGCATTTCTTCCAGATCGAGAACTTCGATCAACGAACGAATCAGCTCCGGATTGTTATCCAGATCGCGGCTCCGCAACTTCAGTAGATTGAGGTCACCCTCTAATTCGTCAGCGTTTGCGCCATGACATTTCGCACAGTGTTTCTGAACGGTCGGCGCGATGATTTTCGCAAAGGTGTCGCCGTCTGCTGATAAGGCTTGCGCAGCCACGACGCCGTGCGACAACGCCAGCACGGAAATCAGAAACTTCGCTGGCAGTCGATTCCGCATAGGGAACTGTCCACGATGGTGGTCGAATGGTGAGATAAGAGTATCGCAGGAGCGACGCTCGGCGAGGGAGATTCAACTTGCAAATCCTACCCGAATCTTACAGCGATTTCGCATGTCGCGCGGCGTCAGACTTAAAAGCGATGACTACGGAGCAGTCATACGAACGATGAGTGGTTGCAGGGCGAGACGGTACTGACTAATTGGACAATGCAACAGTGGACTCTATTGTCACCTCACCCTGCGGAGGAGAGGTGATATCGAAACTTGTCGCAGTCCAACTACGAATGTCCGCAGACGGTCGCAAACGAGGAGCAAAGCAATGAACAAGTTCAGAACGCTGCTGCTCGCAATCATGCTGGTGATCAGCTCTTGGTTGCCGGTCCACGCTGACGAAGGCGTCGCAACAGATTTGACCGTTCCCGCAGTGACCGATGCTGCACCATCGCCGGGGACGCGAGTCCGTCAGTTCAACAAGGACTACATCGGGAGCAAGGTTTATCACACGCTCTACCTGCCGACCGACTGGGCCGCCGACCGCAAGTACCCAGTTATCGTAGAATACGCCGGCAACAAATGGCGGACGAGTCTGGGAACCGTCGAAGGCAGCAGCCTCGGCTACGGAGTCACCGGCGGAAAGGGCGTCATCTGGATCTGCATGCCCTACGTGAATCAACAGGAGATGCGGAATCAGGAAACGTGGTGGGGCGACGTCGACGCAACGGTGGCTTACTGCAAGCACACGGTGAAACGAATCTGCAACGAGTACGGCGGCGACACCGACAACGTCTTCATCGCCGGTTTCTCAAGAGGAGCCATCGCCTGCAATTTCATCGGACTTCACGACGACGAGATCGCATCCCTCTGGCGAGGCTTCATCTGCCACAGCCACTACGACGGCGTGAGGCAATGGGGCTACGCCAACAGCGACCGCCCCGCCGCCGCCAAGCGACTCGCCCGTCTTGGCAACCGCCCGCAATTCATCAGCCAGGAAAACAGCACCGAGACAACACAAACATACCTCAAAGAAGCGTTCCCCACCGGCAACTTCACCTTCATCCCACTCAAAGGAGTCCCACACACGGACACCTGGGTCCTCGAAGACCGCCCCGACCGAGCGGCACTTCGCAAATGGTTCAATCATTCATTGGCCGTTCGAGAGACTACTTTATCCAACAGCGTCATCAACGCGGGCATCGGCGGAAATCGGAGTTCGGCGTTGCTCGGGCGGCTGGGCAAGGACGTCCTGACGCGAAGACCGACCGTCGTTGTGCTGATGGTTGGGACGAATGATCGGCTCAACTCTGGTGGATTCGTAGACGCGAATTCGTACCGCGAGAATGTTGATGCGCTTGTTGATCGTATTCGGCAAAGCGGAGCGAAGGTGCTGCTGGTGACTCCGCCGCCTTGCATTCCGGAACTGCTTTTTACTCGACATGATCCTCGAAAATTTGCGGACCAGTCGCCAGCTGAGCGAATGGCGGAAGTTCGTTTGATACTGCTCGACGTTTCAAAGAAGCAGGACGTTCCGCTGCTCGATTTTCATGAGCACCTGGTGCAAAAGAAAATTGCCGACGATCAAAAGAGCAGCGTGATACGAAACGTCGCGAACAGTGGAGTGAAGGACGGCGTGCATCTGACTCCACGCGGCTACCAACTGCTGGCTCAGTTGATTGCAGAGAAGATAAAGGCCGCGGAATTGCCTACTTCGAAAGTTGTGTGCTTTGGCGACAGCCTCACCAAAGGATCAGCCAAAGCAAACTACCCGACGGATCTCGATGCGATTCTCAATCGTAAACACGCAGACTGAATTGCAAGGGTTTCTCTGCTGATTCGCGCTGTCAGCAAACAGCCGGTCAAGACGCCGCATCAATCGCGACGTGGCAGTGGCTGGCGAACTCGGCAGACATTTCCGGGAAGTCGCTGCGGGCGTGGACGCCTCGGCTTTCGCGTCGCTCCAGCGCGGCGGCGGCCATCAGCCTGGCAACGAGGAGCTGGTTCTGAAGTTCCCAGCCCTCGATCGATGCGAACTCGCGCTGCGATACGTAGCGTTCCCAGAACTCAAGCTGAGTCATCGCCTGCTGAAGCCCGTCGTCGTGCCGGCTGATGCCGACGTTTCGCCACATCAGCGAGTTCAATGAATTCTCGATGTCGGAAATGTTGAGTTCTTCTTCGTCGGGTTCGGGTTGTGGCCAGTCCGAATTCAGCGGCAGTGCTCGGAACGAGTCTTCAATTTCCAACGCTCCCTGTGAAGCCAGCCGTCCAGCCTGACGACCGACGACCAGACCTTCCAGCAGGCTGTTCGAGCCCAACCGGTTTGCACCGTGAAGACCGGATGCGGAAACCTCGCCAGCGGCCAGGAGTCCGGGCAATGAGGAGACGCCGTTTATGTCGATGGCCACTCCGCCGATCATGTAATGAGCGCCGGGCCGGACCGGAATTCGATCGCGCCCCAGCTCCAGGCCGAATCGGGCACACACCTTCGTGATGTGCGGAAACCTTGTCGCGACAAGCTGCTTCTCCAGGTGAGAAAGGTCGAGGTACACACACGGGTGTTGAGTCTCAGCCATTTGATTGGTGATCGCCAGGCTGACGACGTCACGCGGAGCCAGTTCAGCAGCCTGGTCATAGTCCGGCATGAACCGATGGCCGCGGCAGTCGAGCAGATGAGCCCCTTCGCCACGCACCGCTTCGGAAATCAGATGCCGAGCGCTGCCGGCGATGTAGAGGACCGTCGGGTGAAACTGCATGAACTCCATGTCGCGCAGCTCGGCCCCCGCGCGAGCGGCAATGGCATGTCCGTCGGCTGTTGCGATTGGAGGGTTCGTTGTTTCACGAAACAGCCGTCCGGCTCCACCCGTTGCAAGAATGACCTGCTTGGCCCAGATAATTGTTTTGCCATGCTGAGCGTTCCAAACGATCGCTCCGACGCACCGCCCTTCGTGAGTCAGCAGATCGATCGTAAACGTGCTTTCCCAAAGACTGCAACTTTGTCGCGCGCGAATTCGTTCGATCATCGCTCGCATGATTTCTTTACCGGTGGCATCTCCCAACGCATGGGCCACTCGAGAATGACTGTGACCGCCTTCCCGAGTCAAAGCGATTTCGCCGTTCTCTTTGTCGAACTGGGTGCCCATGGCGATCAGTTCGCGAATTCGGTCCGCCGCTTCTCGAACCATTGTGTTGACGACATCTTCGTCGCACAGTCCTTTTCCAGCTGCGATTGTGTCGGCCGCATGGCTGGCGACATCGTCCAGCGGGTCCAGGACTCCGGCGATTCCTCCCTGAGCCCACGCACTGTTCGACAGTTTGACTTCGTCCTTGGTCACGACGATCGTCTGCAGCGAAGGATCGACTTCCATCGCCGCACGAAGGCCAGCAATCCCGCCGCCGATCACGAGCACATCCGCGAAGACATGCGGCACTCGTTTTGGCGAGAATCGAACGAGGTATCGTCGTCCGGCTGTAAGAGTCAGTTTTCGCAAGTGATTATCCGCCTGATTAGCAGCCTGTTGAAAATGTCTGACCATTAAATTCTTCGTGTGCCACTGGCTTTGCCAGTGCGGAGTTGCCTATCGCTGCCGAACTGAGAAAGCACTGGCAGAGCCAGTGGCACACTTCCTGAACTGGCTGTTAGGGCTACCGTGCGTTCGCAGACGGCAAAGTCGTCGTTGGCAGACCGGACCTTAACGAACATCTGCGGTGAGCAGAATCTCGCCGTGTTTCACCGCTGCGCACGTCGAGGCTTTCGTTGGCAGACACGGCAGAAAAACGTCGACCGTTGGCCCTGCACGATTCGAACAATCGTACCGCGTTCGCACGTCAGACAAGCCTGTCCTTCCCGAGCGTAAACGCGATGCGCATTCTGGTAGCCGCCGGACTTATTCAGAGCATTGCGATACGTCCCGTCGCTGAGCGTTGAGCCTTCGTACTTGATCGCCATGTTCAGGATCTCGGTTGTCGCTTCCGCCATGCGACGAATCTGAGCCGGCTTCAAGTCACAGGCTCGTGCCTCGGGCGAGATCCTGGACTGGTGCAGAATCTCGCTCGCGTACAGATTTCCGATACCCGACACCTTTTTCTGGTCGAGCAGTGCGACCTTGATGACGCCTGTCGTGCGGGAACAGAACTCTCGCCACTGTGCTTCGGAAATCTCCAGAGCATCCGGCCCGAGTCTTGTCGGGCCAAGCACTTCGGCACGTTGATCGGGATCCAGCAGACGAATCGTGCCCAGGCCGCGACGATCCCAGAACCAAAGCTTCGTCGTTGCTCCCTGACCTTTAAGTCGCCACTCGACGCGCAGGTGAGCTTCGCTCGGTGGCTCATCCAGCAGCATCAGCCCGGTCATGCGAGGCTCAATCACAAACGTGTCTCCGCTGCCAAGTTCCATGAGAACTCGTTTCGCCCGTCTCCGTACCGAAACAATCTTCTGACGACGGACTCGCAGATGGATCTCTTCCAGCGAAGGCTCAATCAACATCGGCCGACATTCGCACGGGCAGGCGCGTACCGAGACGATCTTCCGTCCTTCCACGGAGTCCCGGATGCCGCGAACCATTGTTTCAACTTCTGGCAGCTCTGGCATAGCGTAAAATCCTGCTTACCCAATTCGACAGCGAAGCACACTCTCCGGAGTTTCCTCATGTTCTTTATCAAGCCACAGATTTGCACGGATAAACACGGATGGCTCCACAACGCATCCTTCCTCATCCGTGCTTATCTGTGTCCATCCGTGGCTAATATTCTGAAAGACTTCGTCAGGCACAGCCTGACCTACAAGCACTTCTTCAAAAAAGCTCGCAGCTTCGGTGACTTCACCTGAGATAGCTTGTCGAAGCGTAGCCGGATTGCTGGTTTCCCTTTTTTGCCTTCGACCGCTTCGTGTTCCGTGACGATGCCGGCAACGCTACCCGCGCCGACTGATTCGTCTCGGGGTGTGATGACAACGTCGATGCCGACTCGGCGTTTCGTGCAGATAACGGCCCAGTCGGCTTTGCTACCGGACTGCCGGTACCGCACGTAGGCTCGTTCGTTCCAGACAACGTCTCCGTCGGGAATGACCTTGTCGAAAACTTCCAGCAGAGTTGCCAGGACTTCCTTCTTCCATTTCGGTCGCTTCTCGGCCGGAAAACCTTTCTGCATCAGATGCCATTTTCGACCGAGCACTTTCCAAGGGGCGACGTCTTTCACATCGGTCGACGTGGCTTCCACGCGTTCGATGTACGAAGCACGAGCGGCGGAAAGAAACTCTCGAAATTCCGGCGTGTCGATTTCGTTCAGCCAGTGGACGGTGATGAGAACTTCCTGATAGCCGGCCGGTTTGTTCTTCACGCGAACTCGGTCGGACCGGCCGTAGATTGGAAGTTCGTTGATGTCGTCAACGTTTCGTAGATTGAGGCTTGCTGCGAGTTCATTCTGATCGAAGCACCCGCGTTGGACTCGGAAGTAAAGTTTTAAGAGCCATTCGTCACGAGTCAGCGCGTGCATGAACCAGCCGAGTCGCTTGTCGTCGCCGGTGATCTCAACGGTCGATGAATCATTCCAGATGGTTTTGAGGCTGAATGAAGAGTCGAGGGACGAGAGTCGAGAGTCGAGAGAGCTTGCTTCTCCATTGGCAGCGGCTTGTTGGGCTTTCAAAAGATCGCTACCGCTCATCAATGCTGCGGTGGCAACCGGCTTCTTCTTGCGAGTTGCCTTCTTCTTTTTGGCCGGAGCGGTTTTCGAGCCAGACTCTGGAGAGTCGGAAGTCAGTTGTTCGACGATCATCTCCAGCGCGTCGCCTTCCCATTGGCACGCTTTTCCAGAATGAGCGATCCGTTCTCGAGTGTGCCACTTTCGACCATCGACTTCCCAGGGCATCTTCGCGTCTTTGCCGACCTGAGCCATCGTCACGTCGCCGTCACGTTTCTTTCCTTCCGCTGCAGCGTCAAAAACTTCGCGAGTTCCACGCCGCCCGTTTGCCAAGACATTTACGAGTTGCTCCGCCGTGTGCGACCTTCGCCATTCGCCACCTTCCCTCGACGCTGTTTCCTCTTCCTTAAGCCCTTCCACCAAATCCTCAGGTGTCCCTTCGGCAACGATCCAGCCGCCTCCGATACCCGCTTCCGGACCCAGGTCGACGACCCAGTCCGCAGTCTTGATGACGTCGAGGTTGTGCTCGATGACGATCACGGTGTTGCCGGCTTCGACGAGGCTGTTCAGCACTTTGAGCAGCTTGTCAATATCGTCGAAGTGGAGGCCGGTGGTCGGCTCGTCGAGAATGTAAACCGTTTTGCCGGTGTTGGGACGGGCAAGTTCTGCTGCCAGTTTCACTCGTTGAGCTTCGCCGCCGGACAAGGTCGTCGCTGACTGACCTAGCGTCAGATAGTCGAGCCCGATCGCGCAGAGCGTCGACATCGTCTTGCGGATCTTTGGAATGTTTTCGAAGAGTTCGAGACACTGCCCGATCGACAGATTCAGCACGTCAGCGATCGAGTGTCCTCGATACTTCACGGACAAAGTTTCGCGGTTGTATCGCTCACCGCGACACTCGTCGCACTCGACCCAGACATCGGGCAGAAAGTGCATCTCGATCTTCTTCTGACCATCCCCTTCGCAAGCGTCGCAGCGTCCACCCGCCCGGTTGAAACTGAACCGGCCCGGCCGATAGCCACGAACTTTCGAATCCGGCAGCCGACAGAACAGCTCGCGAATATGGTCGAACACGCCGGTGTAAGTTCCTGGGTTCGACTTCGGCGTGCTGCCGAGCGGTGCCTGGTCGACGACGATGGCCTTGTTAACAAGACCCAGCCCTTTGAGCTTTGCATACGGACCGGGTTGTTCGTTGGCTCGATGAAAATGCTTGACGAGCGCTTTCGCCAGCGTGTCCTCAATCAGTGAACTTTTCCCCGAACCAGAGACACCTGTCACCACCGTGAACGTCCCCAACGGGATCCGCAGATCGACATCCCGCAGGTTGTTAAGCCGTGCTCCGAGCAGCTCCAACCAGCCACCGCCGGGGGGAGTGAGAGAGGGTGAGGGGGAGATGGGGCGAGGGGGAGATGCTGATTTGTTTTTCGCTCTTCCCTCTTTCTCTCCGTCTCTCTTTCTCTCCGTCTTCGAAGCCATTCGTCGCACTTCCGGAATCAGAATCCGGCGTTTGTTGCCGAGATACTCACCGGTCAGCGATTTCTTTCGAGTGGCAAGTTGTTTCGGTGTTCCCTGTTCGGTGATCGTCCCTCCGAAGCGACCAGCTCCGGGGCCGAAGTCGAAGACCCGGTCGGCCGCGGCGATGACTTCTCGGTCGTGCTCGACGAGGATCATCGTGTTGCCGAGGTCTCGCAGGCGGTGCAGCGCGGTCAGCAGTCTGGCGTTGTCGCGAGGGTGCAGGCCGATGGTTGGTTCGTCGAGAACGTACAGGACTCCGGTTAACGCCCGACCGATTTGACCAGCGAGGCGAATCCGCTGCGTCTCGCCCCCGGACAACGTCGGCAGCGATCGTTGCAGGGTGAGATATTCCAGCCCGACGTCGACCAGAAACGACATTCGACCGCGAGCTTCTTCCAGCAGATCGCCAGCGACTCGTTTATCGTCACCGGTCAGTCGAATTTTCTGCAGGAAGTCAAACGCTTGCCCTAACGGAGTCTCGCAAACCTGTTGGAGCGTCTTCCCCTGAAACCGCATGTTCGCGGCATCGTCTCGGGTCCGACTCCCATCGCAACTCGAACAGGGAATGTCACCGACCAGCGCCGAAAGATGTCGCCGATGCGAATACGAAACTCTCGACGCTTCTTCGACGGCGGGAAACAGGCCTTTGTATTGAAAGCGGAATCCGGTTGAGGGACGAGTGTCAAGAGTCGAGGGCTTCTTACTCTTTTGCCCTCGTCCCTTGTCCTTTGTCTCTTGACCCTCCACTTCAAACCACCGCTCGTCCGTCCCGTAAAGGACCGCTCGACGGTGAATTGGATCCAGTTGCGCGAACGGAACGTCGAGTCGGATCCCGACGCTCTTCGACATCGCCTGCAGCATCGCCAGGAAGACCGAACTGCTGCCCGGGTCGGGCCAGACGGCGACGGCGGCATCCTGTAGCGAGCGATGCGGATCGTTCAGCAGAACGTTCAGGTCGGTGCCTTGCTGGATGCCTAACCCTTCGCATTCCGGGCACCAACCCAGTGGGCTGTTAAATGAGAAATTGTTGGGGATCAACTCTTCGAAACTGCGGCCGCATTCTTCGCACGCTCGGAACAGACTGTACGAGTCGACTTGCCAGTCAGTCTCGTCGCGGTCGTCATCGACCAGTGCCGTCCGCATCACGCCCTGGCCAATCCCCAATGCGATCTCGACAGAATCGGCGATGCGGGACCGCTGTCGCTTCTTCACGATAATTCGATCAACGACGACTTCGACATTGTGTTTCCGCTTGCGGTCGATTTCCGGAACATCTTCCAGTCGGTGAGTTGTGCCGTCGACGCGGACTCTCGCAAAACCCTGCTCACGAAGGTTGTCCCACAAACGGTCGTAAGCCTGCCCGACTCGGATTTCCTGTGGAGCCAGCAGCAGCAACTTCGCGCCTTCTTCAAGGGAAAGCAGCCGTTTGATCACTTCATCGGTCGTCTGCGTGTTCACCGGAATCTGGCAGGCCGGGCAGTGCTGAGTTCCCAGGCGGCACCACAGAATGCGAAGGTAGTCGTAAATTTCGGTAACCGTTCCGACGGTCGATCGCGGTGTGGCACCGACGCTTTTCTGCTCGATGGCGATCGACGGTTGCAGGCCGTGAATGTGCTCGACGCGAGGCTTCGGCATCTGGCCAAGAAACTGCCGGGCGTAGGCAGAAAGCGATTCCACATAGCGACGCTGACCTTCGGCGTAGAGCGTGTCCATCGCGAGCGACGATTTGCCGCTGCCGCTTGGCCCGCAGAAAACGTTCATCCTGTCGCGAGGGATGTCGATGTCGATGTTCTGAAGGTTGTGCTGCGATGCTCCTCGAACGGTGACGGCTCGCGGAGCATTCTGAGACGCCAGACGAGTCGTGTCCTTCTGCCAGCGAAGGGCGTCTTCGTTTGCGCTGTTGGTTCCTCGCTTAGCGCGACGCTTGATGCCAAGGACCGGTGCCAAAGCCGTCCCCGTATGAGAGTCCAAATTGGCGGCAACGGCTTCCGGAGTCCCGGCGCAAACGACGGTTCCCCCACCTGAGCCGCCTTCAGGGCCGACGTCGATCACCCAGTCAGCGGTCTTGATGACGTCGACGTTGTGTTCGACAACCAGGACGGTGTTGCCATTCTCGACAAAGCCGTGCAGCACTTCGAGCAGCTTTTCGACATCCGCAAAATGCAGCCCGGTTGTGGGTTCGTCGAGTAGATAAATCGTCTGTCCGGTCGATCGTTTGCCGAGTTCTCGTGCAAGTTTAATTCGTTGAGCCTCGCCGCCGGACAGCGTGGGCGACGGTTGTCCGAGCTTGAGATAGTCGAGGCCGACGTCGTGCAACGTTTTAAGCAGCCGATGGACTTTGGGAACATTCTCGAAGTGTTCGAGAGCTTCCTGAACGTCCATGTTGAGGACTTCGGCGATGTTCTTTCCCTTGAAGCGAACTTCCAGCGTTTCGTGATGAAAACGCTGAGCGTTGCACACCGGGCACGTCACCCAGATGTCGGCGAGGAAATCCATTTCCAGTTTGTTCGCGCCGTGACCCTCGCACGCTTCGCAGCGGCCACCGCGCACGTTGAAACTGAATCGCCCCGGCTTGTAGCCGCGAATTTTTGCTTCCGGCAGCTTTGCATACAGAACGCGAATCAGGTCGAACAGTTTGACATACGTTGCCGGGTTAGAACGCGGTGTTCTCCCGATCGGCGACTGATCAATGTCGATGGCCTTGTCGACATTCTCGATCCCGGTGACTGATTTGTGGTCACCGGGCTGACCTTTGCCTTTGTTGATGTCTCGGTTGAGAGTCTGCCAGAGGATGTCGTTGACCAGGGAACTTTTCCCCGAGCCGCTCGCCCCGGTGACGCAGATAAAACAGCCGAGCGGAAACTCGACATCAACGCTCTTCAAGTTGTGATGCGTCGCTCCGTTGATCGTGATCAGCTGACCGTTGCCGGGCCTTCGTTCTTTCGGGACTTCGATCTTGCGCCGGCCGGAGAGGAACTGCCCGGTGACGCTTTTCTTCGATTTCTTCACATCGATGACCGAACCTTCGACGACGATCTCGCCGCCGCGCACGCCTGGCCCCGGCCCGAAGTCAACGATGTGGTCGGCCGCTTCCATCGTCTCTCCGTCATGCTCGACGACGATCACCGTGTTGCCCTGGTCTCGCAGGTCGCACAGGCTATCGAGCAGCATTTTGTTGTCGCGAGGGTGCAGCCCGATCGATGGCTCATCGAGAATGTACACAACGTCGACCAGCCCGCAGCCGATCTGACCGGCCAGTCGAATGCGCTGACTCTCGCCGCCAGAGAGTGTCGGCGCCGTTCGTTCGAGCGTGAGATAATTCAGCCCGCAGCGAAGCAGAAAACCTGATCGCCCGCGGATTTCCTTCAGGGCTTCACCCGCGATGTACTGCTGGGTTTCGGACAGGTTGAGCGACTCAAAAAACTGCCATGCGGACTGGATATCCAACGCGCAGACTTCTGAGATGTTCAACGTCGCCGTTCGTTGCGAGTCGGACTTGCGGCTGCGTTTGGTCTTCTTTTTCGAGCCGACCGGGATGCTGTTTGCAGCGGAGCCGTTGAGGTACGCCTCGCTGCTTGTTGTGAGCGTGACGGCCGCTGCCTGCCGGTTGAGTCTGCTGCCGTGGCAACCGGTACACTTCACAAATCGCATGTGCTTTTCGAGCTGCCGCCGTCGCATTGGGTTGTTCGTTTTGCGATAGCCATCGAGCAGCTCTGGGATGAATCCTTCGAACGTGCCGCCGTGCTTCCAGGTGCCGCCTCGGTAGCCCCACTCGTAAGTGATGTGCCGATCGCCCAGCCCGAACAGAAACAGCCGCTTCGCCTCCTCCGACAAATCTTTCCACGGAGTCTTCAGGAAACGTCCATCGTCCAGGCCAAGGTCTGTCTCGATTGCCCCTCCGACACCTTTGTAGATGTGCCGCCGCCAACGGCCGATTCCCTTGATCGCTCCCAGCAATGCCAGGCAACCGTTCCACAGCGATTTCTTTTCTTCTTGAACGAGCGATTCCAGGACAAACTCGAAGCGTTGGCCCAGCCCGTTGCATTCGTGACACATCCCCTGCGGGCTGTTGAAGCTGAAGAGTTGCGGCGACGGCGGCTCAAAACTGAGCCCACAATCCGTGCAGGCGTAGTGGGAGCTGAAAAGCTGCTGTGCAGCTGAGTTGATAGTTGATTGTTGAGAGTTGAGAGAGCTTGTGTCGTCGTCTTTTGCTCTCGTCTCTCGACCCTTGTCTCTCGACTCTTTAACCACCAGCAGGCTGCCTTCGCCAAGCTTCAAAGCCTGCTCGACGGATTCAGCCAGTCGAGCACGCAACGCCTTCCCCGCAACCAGTCGGTCGATCACGACTTCGATGTGGTGCCGCATCTGCCGGTCGAGCTTCAGGTCTTCTGACAGTTGCACGAATTCGCCGTCGACTCGTGCTCGAACAAAACCCCGCTTGAGCAAGTCGTCGAACAGGTCGCGGTACTCGCCCTTCTGGCCTTGAATGATCGGTGCGAGGAGTTGGAATTTCGTTCCATCTTCGAAGCGAGCAATCGTGTCGATGATCTGCTCGACCGACTGCGCGGTGACAGGCTTTCCGCATTGGTAACAACTCTGAGTTCCGACTCGCGCGAAGAGAACGCGCAGGTAATCGTAGATTTCCGTGATGGTGCCGACGGTGCTGCGAGGGTTGCGGCCGCTGGTTTTCTGCTGGATCGAAATCGACGGAGCCAACCCGGTGATGGCGTCGACTTCCGGCTTGGGCATCTGCCCGAGAAACTGCCGCGCGTAGCTGGACAGCGACTCGACATACCGCCGCTGACCTTCGGCGTAGAGAGTGTCGAAAGCCAGCGAACTTTTGCCCGAACCACTGACGCCAGTCATGACAATCAGTTTGTTCTTCGGCAGCTTCAACGACACATCGCGCAGGTTATGCTCCCGCGCGCCGCGGATGACGATTTCCTGAGACTCAGAGCTGGCCTTCGCTCTACGAGGCTTCTTCGCCGTTGCCTTTTTTACGGTCGCCTTTTTCTTTTTGTTGTCCGCTGCTGTTGTCGTCGTTGCCGAGCCGGTTCCGCGTCGAGCCATAAGATGGTCTATCAATGAGAGATTTCACAGGGCGATGGTCAATGGGTCAGGAGCTGACTGGCGGGAGTATAGAACTCCGACCGGCACGGCCCAATCGACCG
>Ga0316208_1001588_pt1 | contig 20770 bp, 24 predicted proteins | sample 3monopyrite_MG_FD_204944 | JGI IMG/M metagenome (GOLD analysis project Ga0316208, IMG submission 204944) | Microbial mat bacterial communities from mineral coupon in-situ incubated in ocean water Damariscotta River, Maine, United States -... | ecosystem: Environmental > Aquatic > Marine >...
AAATCGCACCCAGTGGTGCCAACCCATCCGACTGCGCGGCCAGCCCTCATCCTGACCCGGCGGTGCGCCTGGTGATCAACTGTGTGCATCCATTGGGCCTGAACACCACCTACTATGTCGGCCCACGCGGCGAGGCATTGCCGGAACCTATGGGGCCAGAGGCATGAGACAGCTATTCATTTCCATGATCCTCGCGCAGGGTATCGCGTTACCCGCCCACGCGGAGGATCTCGCTTATTCCGACATTCATACGGACAGCTGCCTGCAAGAAGCCGTCGGCGCGGGTGAGCAATCTGCCTGTATTGGCGCGTCGGCCACGCAATGCATGGCTGACACGCAAGGGGGCGAAAGCACCGTCGGCATGGGTGCCTGTCTGGAGCAGGAGCGGGCCTATTGGGACGGGCGGTTGAATGCAGTCTATCAACTGGTGTTGGCGCAGCAGGGCGGTGATGCGGGGATTGCGGATGGACTGCGCACAATGCAACGCGCATGGATCGTCTATCGCGATGCGCGCTGTGATTATGAATATGCGCAATGGGGCGGCGGCACCGGAGGCGGGCCGGCGATCCTTGCCTGCCTGATGCAGACGACAGCTGAACAGGTCTTTGTTTTGGAGCGGAATGTAAGATGAAACCCCGTGATCTGCATCTCAAAGCCCTTGAGGATGTCCGCATTGCCGCCCAAGCTGCGGCACTCGGCGGTGGTGAAAAATCCCGTGCGCGCCATGTGAGCCGGGGCAAGATGCTGCCGCGTGACCGCGTGGCAGCCCTACTTGACCCCGGCAGTGCGTTTCTGGAGGTGGGCGCGACGGCGGCCCATGGTCTTTACGATGGTGCGGCGCCCTGTGCCGGGGTGATTGCGGGTGTGGGCCGCGTCAACGGCCATCAGGTGATGGTGGTGTGCAATGATGCCACCGTGAAAGGCGGCACCTATTACCCGATGACGGTGAAGAAACACCTGCGGGCGCAGGAGATTGCAGAGAAATGCCATCTGCCATGCGTCTATCTGGTGGATTCCGGCGGGGCGAACCTGCCCAATCAGGACGAAGTCTTCCCCGACCGCGACCACTTTGGCCGGATTTTCTACAATCAGGCGCAAATGTCGGCCAAGGGCATTGCGCAAATTGCGGTCGTGATGGGCTCATGCACGGCGGGGGGGGCTTACGTCCCTGCGATGGCGGATGTGTCGATTATCGTGCGTGACCAGGGGACGATTTTTCTGGCAGGGCCACCGCTGGTCAAGGCCGCGACAGGAGAGGTCGTTTCGGCCGAAGACTTGGGCGGCGGGGATGTGCATACGCGCCTGTCAGGTGTGGCTGATTATCTGGCAGAGGACGATGCACATGCGCTGGCGTTGGCGCGACAGGCGGTCGCATCCTGCAATCTTGGCAAATCACCAAATGGCGACAGGATGCCGCCTGAACCACCAGCGTTTGATACCGATACGCTTTTCGATGTGGTGCCAGCCGATCTGCGCACGCCTTATGATATCCGAGAGGTTATCAAGCGTGTCGTTGACGGGTCGAGATTTGATGAATTCAAGGCACGGTTCGGTGAAACGCTGGTTTGCGGCTTTGCCCATATCGATGGCTGGCCCTGCGGCATTGTCGCCAACAACGGTGTGCTGTTCTCGGAAAGCGCGCAAAAGGGCGCGCATTTCGTGGAACTGTGCAGCCAACGGAAAATCCCTTTGGTGTTCTTGCAAAATATCACCGGGTTCATGGTCGGGCAAAAGTACGAAAATGAAGGCATCGCCCGGCACGGGGCCAAAATGGTGACAGCCGTGGCGACAACACAGGTGCCCAAGATCACGATGGTCGTGGGCGGGTCATTTGGTGCGGGAAATTACGGCATGGCGGGACGGGCTTACAGCCCGCATTTCATGTGGTCATGGCCCACATCGCGCATCTCGGTGATGGGCGGCGAGCAGGCCGCTGGCGTGCTGGCCACGGTCAAGCGCGACGCGATTGAACGGGGCGGCGGGGAATGGTCAGCGGCGGAAGAAGCGGCCTTCAAGCAACCCACCATTGATATGTTCACCGAACAATCGCACCCGCTTTATGCCTCTGCACGGCTTTGGGATGACGGCATCATCGACCCGCGCAAGAGCCGCGAAGTGCTGGCACTGTCGCTTGCCGCGGCAATGAATGCGCCGATCGAGGACACACGCTTTGGCGTGTTCCGGATGTGATGGCAATGTTCACAAAAATCCTGATTGCAAACCGGGGCGAGATTGCCTGCCGTGTCATTCGTACCGCCCGTGCGATGGGGGTCCGCACCGTGGCGGTTTATTCCGACGCCGATGCGCTTGCGCTTCATGTGGCGCAGGCAGACGAGGCGGTTCGCCTTGGTCCGGCACCTGTTGCGGACAGCTATCTGCGTGGCGATCTGATCGTGCAGGCGGCCTTGGAGACCGGCGCGCAGGCGATCCATCCGGGCTATGGTTTTCTCTCCGAGAACCCTGATTTTGTGGATGACGTTGTCGCCGCCGGTCTGACCTTCATCGGTCCCTCGGCGGATGCGATCCGGGCCATGGGCCTGAAGGATGCGGCCAAGGCGCTGATGCATGCGGCGGGTGTCCCGGTGGTGCCGGGGTATCATGGGAACCGGCAAGAGCCTGATTTTCTGGCAGGCGAGGCCGATCAGATCGGCTACCCTGTGCTGATCAAGGCCGTCGCCGGGGGCGGCGGCAAGGGGATGCGTCTGGTTGAAAGTGCCGCAGGTTTTTCCGAAGCCTTGGCCTCTGCGCAGGCCGAAGCGCGGACCGCCTTTGGAAATGCGGATGTGCTGATCGAGAAATACATTACCTCGCCTCGTCATATCGAGGTGCAGATTTTTGGCGATGGCGTGGATGCGGTGCATCTTTTTGAACGCGATTGCTCACTCCAGCGCCGTCATCAGAAGGTGATCGAAGAGGCCCCGGCGCCGGGCATGACCCAAGAGGTGCGTGCCGCGATGGGGGCCGCGGCGGTCAAGGCGGCCAAGGCGATTGGCTATGCCGGGGCCGGGACGATCGAGTTCATCGTCGATGGTCGTGACGGGCTCCGCACCGATGGCTTTTGGTTCATGGAGATGAACACCCGCTTGCAGGTGGAGCATCCGGTGACCGAAGCCATAACCGGCGTTGATCTGGTCGAGTGGCAATTGCGCGTTGCCGCTGGCGAAGCCCTGCCGATGACGCAGGACGACCTCAAGATCACCGGCCACGCCTTCGAGGCGCGTCTCTATGCAGAAGATGTTCCTGCAGGGTTCCTGCCTGCGACCGGCCTGATCGATCATCTGGTCTTTCCGGACGGCGCGCGGATCGACAGCGGGGTTGTGGCGGGGGATGAAGTTTCGCCGTGGTACGATCCGATGATCGCCAAGGTCACGGTGCACGGGCGCGCACGGGGCCGCGCCTTGCAGGCGCTTTCCGCCGCACTCGATGCCACGCAGGTGGCGGGGACGGTGACCAATCTGGATTTCCTGCGCCGCCTGTCGCGTGATCGCGGGTTTGTTGCGGGTGATGTGGATACCGGGCTGATCGAACGGCAGGCAGCAGCGCTTTGTACCGATGTGGTTCCGACCCCGCGTGATATTGCCATTGCGGCGGTTGCGGCGGCGCGCTTGCCCCAGGGTGCGATGACCGGTTTCACGCTGTGGCAGCCTTTGCGGTGGGAAATCGGGCTGGGTTTTGGGGATGTCGTGCACGAAGCGCGGCTGACGGTTCAGGGTGCGGACACCTGCGCGGTGCAGGTGGGGGATACGACCGTTCCCTTGCGGCGCAATGCAGGCCACTGGGGTGCGGTGGCGGTTGTGCATGGCAGTCGGGTGACCGTATTTGGACCGCAGAGCCTGACCTTCGCGATCATCGATCCGCTGGCCCGTGCCGAAACCGGACTGGGCGGAGATGCCGTGCTGGCCCCGATGCCGGGGCTGGTGCGTGATGTGGCCGTCAGTGTGGGCCAACAGGTGCAAGAAGGGGACCGGTTGGTTGTTTTGGAGGCCATGAAGATGGAACATGTGCTGCGCGCGCCGCGCGATGGTGTCGTGGCGACGGTGACTGTTGCCACAGGCGATCAGGTGACAGCGGGTGCGTTGATGGTGGGTCTGGAGGAGGACTGATGATCAGATTGCACCATTGCCCGCAGACCCGCTCGATGCGCAGCCTTTGGCTGTTGCATGAATTGGGTGTCACATTCGATGTCGTGGAATACCCGTTCGACAAGACCTTGCGACAGGAGCCCTACCGCTCGCTCAACCCCACAGGCCGGGTGCCGACGCTGGAAATCGACGATGTGGTGCTGACTGAAAGCGGCGCGATTGCCGAATACCTTTGCGAGCGTTTCCCGCTGGCGGGCCTGGGTCGTGAACCGGACCACGCCGAACGCGCCATGTGGCTGAACTGGGTTCATTTCGCTGAAACGATCTCTCAGCATGTCGCAGCACTGACCCAGCAGCATATCGCCCTTTATGACGACAGCATGCGTTCGCCCATTGTCATGAAACTGGAAGCCAAGCGCTTGGCCAAGACGCTGGCGACGGTCGAGCAGCATCTGGAGGGGGCGTATCTTTTGTCGGATTTTTCTGCCGCTGACATTGGCGTGGGGCAGGCGGTGTATATGGCGCGGCATTTTGTGACGCTGGACGAATTGCCGCGTGTTGCCGCCTGGTTTGCGCGGCTGGAAGCGCGGCAAGGCTATCAGCGGTCTTTGCCCGATAGTCCGGGTTTATATGCGCGGGGGTTTTATCCCCCTTGGGAGGGGTCGGCGTGAGACGGTTGTTCTTGCCGGGGTGCTGCCGCTTGGCCCTGCTGAAATTGGGACCATGAGAAGGGGGCTGTGATGGCAGAGTTTGTTCGCATCCATGAGGTCGGCCCCCGTGACGGGTTGCAGAATGAAAGCCGCGTGATTTCGGTGGCACGCAAGGTGGCGCTGATTGATCTGCTGGGCCAATCGGGTTTGCGCGATATCGAGGTGGGCAGTTTTGTGAGTCCCAAATGGGTGCCGCAGATGGCCGATACCGATCAGGTGCTGGCCCGGCTGACGCCGGTGCCGGGCGTGCGCTATGCGGTTCTGGTGCCCAATATGCGCGGCTGGGAAGGGTTTGTGGCGGCGCGACGCCCCGATGTGACCACCGAGATAGCAGTCTTCATTGCGGCCTCCGAGGGGTTTTCACAAAGCAATCTCAATTGCTCTATCGCAACTTCGGTTGCCCGGTTGCGCCCTGTGGTCGAGGGCGCTTTGCAGGCAGGTGTTGCGGTGCGCGGATACGTATCCTGCGTCACTGACTGCCCGTTTGATGGGCCGACCTCTCCGCAGCAGGTCGTCGATGCTGTGGCGCTGCTGCGTGATCTGGCCCCGATGCCCGTGTCGTTGGGCGATACCATCGGCAAGGGCACGCCCGAGCGGGTCGCCGCGATGCTGGAGGCTGTGCTGGATGTGGCTCCGGCGGATGATCTTGCCGGGCATTTTCATGACACCGGCGGGCAGGCGCTTGCCAATATCGAAGCCGCGCTTGATCTGGGGCTGCGCGCCTTTGACAGCGCCGTGGGGGGCTTGGGGGGCTGTCCTTATGCTCCAGGTGCGCCGGGCAATGTGGCCACCGAAGCGGTTTTGGCGCTGCTGGCGCGTTTGGGGTATCAAACAGGCGTGGACGGCCAGGTGATTGCGCAGGCTGCCGCAATGGCAAAGGACATGCGATGATTGATCTGTCAGTGGATGACCGTGGCGTTGCGACCCTGGCCCTGGCCCGCCCCGAAAAGCATAACGCCTTGTCGCAGGCCCTGATCGATGCGCTGCGTGCGGCGGCGGCGCGGATTGCCGCCGACAGGTCGGTGCGCGTGGTTGTGCTGACCGCGCAGGGGCCGTCGTTTTGTGCCGGTGGTGATCTGGGCTGGATGCGCGATCAGATGGCCGGGGATGCGGCGATGAAGCGGGCCGCGGCACAGTCTCTTGCGGGGATGCTTGGGGCGCTCAACACGCTGCCGCAACCGGTCATCGGACGGGTGCAGGGCAACGCCTTTGGCGGGGGCGTGGGGATGGCTTGCGTCTGTGATGTGGCGATCACGACGCAAGAGGCACGGTTTGGCCTGACCGAAACCAGGTTGGGCCTGATTCCGGCGACCATCGGCCCCTATGTGCTGGCCCGGATGGGCGAGGCACATGCGCGGCGGGTCTTTATGTCCGCGCGGCTCTTTGATGCCGCCGAGGCCGTGACACTGGGGATCGTGGCCAAAGCGGTGCCTGCGGCGGGGCTGGACGCGGCGGTGGAGGCTGAGATTGCCCCTTACCTGCAATGCGCGCCTGATGCTGTGGCGGCCGCCAAGGTTTTTGCCCGCAGCCTGGGGCCTGAAATTAACGAATCAGTCATAAACCGTTCCATTGACGCATTGATCGCCCAATGGGAGGGCCGTTCAGCGAAAGAAGGCATTTCCGCCTTTTTTGAGCGCAGAAAGCCCGATTGGGCCGTCACAAAGGGGCCGTAATCGTCAGATTGCTGTCTCACTTCTGACCGATTTCGGGGGGCATTCTATCTGTCAAACAGGAGTGACAGATGCCTTTCGAATGGCCGACAAGTGAGCAAATGATGTACCGCGTGATGCGGTTGCGGCGTCTGATCGCCGTGGCCGTGGCGGTTCCGGTTCTGGTGATGTTGGGTGTTGCACTGCTCGATCCAGCGGTGCTTTCGCCAGAGCGGGCCACGATCGCGTCCTTGGCTGTTTCCATCCTTGTTGTCGGGCATGTTGTCTTGTTTCCCAATGTCACGCTGGAAACGATCAGCCTGTCGCTCTCCGTGACGGCCCTGATCGTCGCGATGCCGGTCATCAAGATCGTCGCTGGGTGGGCCCCGGCGGAGCATCAGTCGGCCGCACTTGTGATCCTTGTGGCCTTTTCCGTGACCGCAATGGGTGTGCTCATGGCGATTTTGCAGATTGTTCTGAACGGGCTGGCCTATACAGGGCCGATGCTGCGTCTGCGGCTCAAGACCCGCCTTGATCTGCCGTGTTCTGCGATGGTTGCGCGGCGCCAATGTGCGTTGCAGCCACAGGTTCGGCGTGGTCGCGTCTTGACAGGGACCGAGGATGAGAACGGGTTTTTCGATGTGGCGGTCGCCTCATACCAGGAGGATGACCCGGAAAACCCCGACCGGCCGTTGATTGTCAAGGTTGACGCCAAGGTGTTGACCGCAACAGAAAGCCAGCACGATGTGATGATTGTCTTGCCCAATGGCACTGTCACCGTGACATCGCAGTCATTTGTTGCAACCCCCACAGGTTGCCGCGTTGTCGTGACCGATATGCCGGGTGATTTCACCGCTGGCATGCATGCGCTTTTCTGGCTGACCGATCAGCAAGCCGACAACCTGACCGAGATGTCAGACGTGATCGTGGGGCAGGATGCGCGCGCCAATGGGCTGGCGCATAGCGTCTCTCTTTTGTCTGTTGCGGGCTTGCTTTTGTCGCCGCGCCAGCCGATTGCAAACCGCGCCGAATAATTCCTTTCAAATTGCCTGTCTGTAACGCTCCGCTTGGTTGACCCTTGGGGGTGGCAAAGGTATGCATCGTGCAGCCAACAGACGGTGCGCCCCCGCGCGCGCCGAGCCGAAAGGAAAACCCCTTGCAGGAAATGCTGTCTGAATATCTGCCGATCATGATCTTTCTGGGGCTCGCGATTGCGCTGGGCCTGATGCTGATCATGGCGGCGGCCGTGATTGCGGTGCGCAATCCGGACCCTGAAAAAGTCTCTGCATATGAATGTGGATTCAACGCCTTTGACGATGCCCGGATGAAGTTCGATGTGCGCTTTTATCTGGTCGCGATCCTGTTCATCATCTTTGATCTTGAGGTCGCGTTTCTGTTTCCCTGGGCAGTCGCCTTTCAGGATGTCAGCATGGCAGGTTTCTGGTCGATGATGGTGTTTCTGGCGATTCTAACCATCGGCTTTGCCTATGAATGGAAGAAAGGTGCCATGGAATGGGTGTGATGACGGGAACCTCTGTCGGCGCCGACAAAGAGCACGGTGCACAACAGATCAATGCGGAGTTGCAGGACAAGGGGTTCCTTGTGACCTCGACCGCGGACATTGTGAACTGGGCGCGCACCGGGTCGCTGCACTGGATGACCTTTGGTCTGGCCTGCTGTGCGGTCGAAATGATGCATACCTCGATGCCGCGCTATGACCTTGAGCGGTATGGTACTGCCCCGCGCGCTTCACCGCGCCAGTCTGATCTGATGATCGTGGCCGGGACGCTGACCAACAAGATGGCGCCCGCGTTGCGCAAGGTCTACGACCAGATGCCAGAGCCGCGCTATGTGATCTCGATGGGGTCTTGTGCCAATGGTGGTGGGTACTATCACTATAGCTATTCGGTTGTGCGTGGCTGTGACCGCATTGTACCGGTCGATGTCTATGTGCCGGGCTGCCCGCCAACGGCGGAGGCGCTGCTTTATGGTATTCTGCAACTGCAACGCAAGATGCGTCGCACCGGGACAATCGTGCGCTGATTGCAGCGAAAGGATGATGATATGACCGAAGCCCTGCAAGAACTCGGGCTCCATCTGGAGCTCAAGCGCACCGATTGCGTGAAATCATGGGAGGTTGCCCATGATGAGCTGACAGTCACGGTAGCCCCATCATCTCTTGTCAGCTTTGTTGAATTTCTCAAGACGGATTCGACCTGCAAGTTTTCCTCGTTGGTTGATATCACGGCTGTCGATTATCCCAGCCGCGCCAAGCGGTTTGATGTCATCTACCATTTCCTGAGCATGTATCAGAACCACCGCATTCGCCTGCGCGTGCAGATCCGCGAAGAGGATATGCTGCCCTCGGTTATTTCGGTGCACCCCTCGGCCAACTGGTTCGAGCGTGAGGTGTTTGATATGTTCGGGATCCTGTTTTCCGGCCACCCGGACCTGCGCCGGATTTTGACGGACTATGGCTTTCGCGGGCATCCGCTGCGCAAGGACTTCCCGACGACGGGCTATACCGAGGTGCGCTATGACGAGGTGCAAAAGCGGGTGGTTTATGAACCCGTCAGCCTAGTGCAGGAATACCGCCAGTTTGACTTCATGTCGCCATGGGAGGGGGCTCGGTACATCCTGCCGGGTGATGAGAAGACGGACGAGAAGGCGGGCTGATGGCTGATGCCGCCCCTCTAAAAGGGTCGTGCCTTTGCGGGGCATGTACCTTTACGGCGACGCCTGCAGGCAACGGAGCAAATGTCTGCCATTGCGAAATGTGCCGCAAATGGTCTGCGGGCATGTATATGTCCGTTGATTGTGGGGATACTGTCATATTTGAAGATACAACGCATCTTGGCATTTACCGGGGCAGCGCGTGGGGTGAGCGGGTATTTTGCAAGTCCTGTGGCGCATCGCTGGTCTGGCGCATGCAGGATGGCACTGGCTCCGGTGTCTCGATGCAGGCCTTTGATGACCCGTCTCAATTTGTCTTAAAAATGCAGTGGTTCATCGACAAGAAGCCGGACAACTACGCACTCGTCAATGAGACTGAGACAAAGACGCAAGCTGAATGTTTCGCGATGTTTGCGCCAGAGGGGCAGGGCTGATGGCCGCGCCAACCCTTCTTTATTGCGTTGGGGCCACCAAGGCTGGCACCACATGGCTTTATCGCTATCTGCATGACCATCCGCAATGTGCCTTGCCTGCCGTGAAAGAAGCCCACTACTGGGATACATTCGACGCAGAGCGGCAAGATGCGCAGCTTGTGTCCTATCGCACCCGCCTGCGGGAGATGCGCGCCGCCAAGACCAAAGCCGCCGCAGAGGGCCGCGGCTGGCAGGTTGATAACCTCGATCGCCGTATCAAAGAAATGAAATCACTTCTGGCAGTGCTTGAGGGTGATCGGGACGGTGAAAGCGCTTATCTTGCGTGGCTGACAGATGGGCGTGACGCGGCGCAGGTCGTTGCCGACATCACGCCCAATTACGCCACGCTGTCGGATGAAGCGCTTGCGCGGATGCGCGATGTGTCGCCCAACACCAAGTTTCTCTTCCTGATCCGCGATCCGCTGGACCGTCTGTGGTCGCATATCCGGATGCAGGCCCGGCGCCAGCGTCAGGCGCATGAGCGCTACGAGAAGAAGGCGAACAACATCCTTTACCGCATCCTCAACCGAGGCCAGGAGACGCATATTCTCGAGCGGGGGGATTACCCCAAGATCATCCGCAAACTGCGCCGTGTGATCCCGGAGGGGCGGCTGCTGATCCAGTTTGCCGAGGATCTGTTTACCGCCGAAGGGTTGGCGCAGGTCTGTGCTTTTCTGGGGATCGCACCGGCCAGACCAGAGATTGCCCGCCCGGCCCACGCGGGGCCGGAGGTAGTCATGCTGGACAAATTGCGCCCGCGTGCCGCGGGCCTGTTGAATGAACATTATGAATGGGTGGCGCGCAACGTCGGCCCCCTGCCACAGCGTTGGCAAGATAACCGAGCGAGGGCTTGAGAAGATGATGGACGGCGATATTCGTGTGAATACCTACGATGACGGATCGACTGATGCGGCCACAGATGAGCAGCAGATCAGGAACTTCAACATCAACTTCGGCCCGCAACACCCTGCTGCACACGGTGTTTTGCGTCTGGTGCTAGAGTTGGACGGCGAAATCGTCGAGCGCTGTGACCCGCATATCGGGTTGCTGCACCGTGGCACCGAAAAGCTGATGGAATCGCGGACCTATCTGCAAAACCTGCCCTATCTGGACCGGCTTGATTACGTGGCCCCGATGAATCAGGAACATGCCTGGTGTCTGGCCATCGAAAAACTGACCAAAACAGAAGTGCCGCGTCGTGCCTCGCTCATTCGCGTGCTGTACTCTGAAATTGGCCGCATCCTGAGCCATCTTCTGAACGTCACCACACAGGCGATGGACGTCGGTGCGCTGACCCCGCCGCTCTGGGGCTTTGAAGAGCGCGAAAAGCTGATGATCTTTTACGAGCGCGCCTGCGGTGCCCGCTTGCACGCGGCCTATTTCCGCCCCGGCGGTGTGCATCAGGATCTGCCGGATCAACTGGTCGAGGATATTGACGCTTGGGCCGTCGCATTTCCCAAGGTGCTTGATGATATCGACGGGTTGCTGACCGAGAACCGGATTTTCAAACAGCGCAACGCCGACATTGGCATTGTGAATGAGGAAGATATCCAGAACTGGGGGTTCTCCGGCGTGATGGTGCGGGGCTCTGGTCTGGCGTGGGATCTGCGCCGTGCGCAGCCTTATGAATGCTACGATGAGTTTGAATTTCAGGTGCCAGTGGGCAAGAACGGCGACTGCTATGATCGCTACCTCGTCCGGATGGAGGAAATGCGCCAGTCCGTCCATATCATCCGGCAGGCCTGCGAAAAGCTGCGCCACGAGAAAGGCGATGTGATGGCGCGTGGCAAGATGACACCGCCGACGCGCGGCGAGATGAAAACCTCGATGGAGGCGCTGATCCATCATTTCAAACTCTATACCGAAGGGTTCCACGTACCGGCAGGCGAGGTATACGCCGCCGTCGAAGCCCCCAAGGGGGAGTTTGGCGTCTATCTGGTGGCTGACGGCACGAACCAGCCGTATCGCGCCAAGTTGCGTGCGCCGGGCTATCTTCACCTGCAGGCGATGGACTATATCTGCAAAGGCCACCAATTGGCGGACGTGAGCGCGATTATCGGCACGCTGGATGTGGTCTTTGGGGAAATCGACAGATGACACCGGCAAGCATCGCTCTTGGTCTTCTGGTCTCTGTCGGGTTTTTCGTTGCCGCCGCTGCGTCACGGCTGTTTCGCAGCTGGAAAGCAGGCGTCATTCTTGGCGGTGTCATCGGGCTTGGGTTTTCCGTGACCATCATGGCAATCGGACTGCCCGAAGTTATGGGTTTGATGCCGGTGACCACCGAATGAATGATCTGATCGGGAAAAGCGCATGACCATAACGCTACAGATCTGGCTTTTGATCTATGGTGCGATTGCCGGGCTGGCTGCGGCTTTCGTCGCGCGCGGTCGCAACCGCATGATCAAGGCCGCGGTCACTGGCGCAGTTGTCGTTTTTTTGATTGATCTGGCACGGGGGCTGTTATGACCTTTGGTCTCAGCTCCCCCCAAACTGGAAAGGGAATGCATATGCCCCGTCGTTTATCCTTCGCTGGTCTGTTTGCACTGTCGGCCTGTGCTATGCCGATTGTCATGCCGTTGCCGCTTCCGATGCCTGCACCTGCTCCGATGATGGATGTGCCGCAATCGGCCAAGGAACGCTTTGTCAACAGCGTCGCGGCCAATGGATGTGCGCTGACCAGCGCCAATACTGACATGATAATGGCCGAGGCCGTGTTGTCGCGTGAAGACCTTGCGCGGGTGATGACAGAGCTGCGTGCAGAGGGACGCGGCGAGATTGACGGCCAGTCATTTCGTGTGACCAGCGGGCTCTGCGCGTAACTACAAACCCCTTGCCCGGCGTGGCCGGTGTGTTAGGGGATGAATGGAAAACTGGCGAAGCCCGCTTCGCCGTAACGATGTGACCGGAAAGACCAGATGCTACGCCGCCTATATCACGACCAGCCTGAGACATTCGCCTTTACGCCCGACAACCTCAGATGGGCCGAGGCGCAGATGAAGAAGTTCCCCCAGGGCCGTCAGGCCTCGGCGATCATCCCGATCTTGTGGCGTGCGCAAGAGCAGGAAGGCTGGCTGACCCGGCCCGCAATTGAATATGTGGCGCAGATGCTGGACCTTGCCTATATCCGTGCGCTGGAAGTGGCGTCTTTCTATTTCATGTTCCAGCTTCAGCCTGTCGGCTCTGTGGCGCATATTCAGGTCTGCGGCACGCTGTCGTGCATGATCTGCGGTGCCGAAGATCTGATTGGCGTGTGCAAGGACAAGATTGCCGACAAGCCACACACATTGTCAGCGGATGGCAAGTTTTCATGGGAAGAGGTTGAGTGCCTGGGGTCTTGCGCGAATGCACCGATGGCCCAGATCGGCAAGGACTATTATGAGGACCTGACCGCCGAACGCCTGGGCGAGATCATTGATGAACTGGCAGCTGGTCGCGTGCCGGTGCCGGGCCCGCAGAATGGGCGCTTTGCGGCAGAGCCGCTCACGGGGTTGTCCAGCCTCAAGGACCATGACGGCGGCAAGGCAAAGTATAATGCCAGCGTGCAATTGGCGACGGATATCGGTGATACGGTCAAGCGGATTGACGGAACCGAAGTGCCATTGCTGACGCCTTGGGTGAAAGACGCCAAGGCGGCACCTGCGCCCAAGGCAAAGCCCGCGATATCCGCCCCAGAGGCTGTGAAACCGGAGACATCTGCGTCCGAAACACAGCCCGAGACGCTTTTGGCGCCACGCGAGGGCAGCGCGGATGATCTGAAAAAGATCAGCGGCGTCGGGCCAAAGCTTGAAGGTGTCTTGAATGAACTGGGGTTCTGGCACTTTGACCAGATTGCCAAATGGACAGCCGAAGAAATTGCCTGGGTCGACAGCCGGTTGAAATTCAAAGGCCGCATTGCGCGTGATGACTGGATGGCACAGGCCGCCGTACTGGCCATGGGAGACTGAGACCACCTGAGCGGTTTATGCATGGGGGCGCGCCAAGATGCGTTATTTCTTTACCCTGAGTCTGGGTATCGGGTAGACATGACACAGCGCAATTAGGCTACTGGCGCGCGCGATGGGCGTTTCGTCAGCGCGGCTGCTGCGGTGGTCACCTAAGGGAGAACGGATACGATGAAAGACATGCTACCGACGAACCAGCGTACCATTGCCATTGTCGCCTTGTTTGGCATCCTTTCCGCCTTGGTGGCTTGGTTCCTTTTCGATTTTGGCTTTCTGGGCGGCCTGTTTATCGGCCTGATTGTTGCCGTGATTGTCGCGATCGCCATGGCGCTTGCAGGGCAAGAGCCTGCGGAGGGCGCCGCCAAGAAAGCCGCCGCACCGGCCGCCCCAGTGGTACCCACGCCAGTCGCTTCTGCCGATCCGGCACCAGCACCTGCGCAAAAAGCCGAAGCAGCACCTGCAGAGGCCACCGAAGCTGACATGCCCGCGTTTCTGGACGCAGCGCGCGCGGGCGGCCCCGATGATCTGACGCTGATCAAAGGTGTTGGTCCCAAGCTGGAAAAAACCCTGCACGGGATGGGCGTTTACCACTTTGACCAGATCGCGGCCTGGGGCCCAAAAGAACAGGATTGGGTTGATGACAACCTCGAAGGTTTCAAAGGCCGCGCCAGTCGCGACAAATGGGTTGAACAGGCCAAAACGCTTGCCGCCGGCGGCGAGACGGCGTTCTCGAAAAAGGCCAAGTAGCGCGGCATTGACGAAAGCACACGATCAGACATGACCCAACATGGCGATACAAATGAAGCCCGGGCAGGCCGAAGGATCGCCTTGATCGTGGCCGGGACCGGCACTTTGTGGGTCTTGGCCAATCTGGTTGGCGCAGAATATGGCTGGCCAAACCGCATACGCGCGCTTTTTGATCTTGCGGCGCTCGGCGGATTCGGGTTTGCCCTGTGGCAGACCTTCCAACTCTGGCGTGCGCGCCAAAACGATAATCAATCGCGCGCAAGCGTGCACGACAAGGGCGATAACTGATGCTCAAAGATGAGAACCGGATTTTCACAAACCTTTACGGGATGCATGACCGCACGCTGAAAGGCGCGCAGGCGCGGGGCCATTGGGATGGCACCGCCGATATCATCAAGAAAGGGCGCGACTGGATCATCAATGAAATGAAAGCCTCCGGCCTGCGCGGCCGAGGCGGGGCGGGTTTTCCGACCGGTCTGAAGTGGTCGTTCATGCCCAAAGAAAGCGATGGGCGCCCGGCTTATCTGGTCGTCAACGCCGACGAATCCGAGCCCGGCACATGCAAAGACCGCGAGATCATGCGCCACGATCCGCATACGCTGATCGAGGGGTGCCTGATCGCGTCTTTCGCCATGAACGCGAACGCCTGCTACATCTATATTCGCGGCGAATACATCCGTGAGAAAGAGGCGCTGCAAGCGGCGATTGACGAATGCTACGCTGCTGGTCTGGTTGGCCCCGATGCGGCCAAGTCAGGCTGGCCGTTCGACATCTACCTGACCCACGGAGCAGGTGCCTATATTTGCGGCGAAGAGACCGCTCTGCTGGAAAGCCTTGAAGGCAAAAAAGGGATGCCACGGATGAAGCCGCCGTTCCCCGCGGGCGCGGGCCTTTATGGGTGTCCGACCACGGTGAACAACGTGGAATCAATTGCCGTGGTGCCGACAATCCTGCGGCGCAGCGGTGAATGGTTTGCCAGCATGGGCCGTCCGAACAACGCCGGCACCAAACTTTTTGCGATTTCCGGCCATGTGAACAACCCTTGTGTGGTGGAAGAGGAAATGTCGATTTCCTTTGAAGAGCTGATCGAAAAGCACTGTGGCGGCATACGCGGCGGCTGGGACAACCTCAAAGCGGTTATTCCGGGCGGTTCTTCGGTCCCTTGTGTGCGCGGAGAAAACATGCGCGATGCAGTCATGGATTTCGATGCGCTCAAGGAAAAGGGCTCGTCGCTGGGGACCGCTGCGGTCATCGTGATGGATAACTCCACCGATATGATCAAGGCGATCTGGCGCCTGTCGAAATTCTACAAACACGAAAGCTGCGGCCAGTGCACGCCCTGCCGTGAAGGCACAGGCTGGATGATGCGGGTCATGGCGCGACTGGTTGAAGGCAATGCATCGGTGGAAGAGATCGACATGCTACTGGACGTGACAAAACAGGTCGAAGGGCATACAATTTGCGCACTTGGTGATGCGGCCGCATGGCCGATCCAAGGCTTGATCAAGAACTTCCGGGACGAGATCGAGGACCGGATCAATGGCAAACGTATGGCAGGGATGGCAGCAGAATGATGAAACGTGGATTGATCTTTGGCGCAGCTTTGACACTGGCGGCCTGTACAACTGGCGGCGCGCGGTCGTTGGATGATCCTGCGGCGCAAAAGCTTTTCAACATGTCGACGCCGCAATATTACGCGAACCTGACGCTGGCCAACCGGGTCGCGCAGAACTGCACGCGCTACAGCTATGACGCGGCGCTTGATCTGGCGTTGAACGAGGCGCGCAATGAGGTTGGTCGTGGATCACTGTCGGCCAACAGCCAGCGCGCCGGGATCGAGTTGGAAACCGATGTCAGCCAGCGGAGCTTTGAGGTGAAACATGCTGTTGATCTGGCATCCGATGATCTTTGTGCTGCCGGTGATGCCGAAGTGCTGGAAGGGTCTGCCATCAGCGCGTTGCTGATCCCAGCCTGAGCAAGACATGGCGTTTCGCAATATTCTGGACGGGGCCGCGAGTTTTGGCGCGGCCCTTGTCACATCTGCAATCTGCGGATTGCCCGCTTGGTTTACCGTCGCGGCGGTCAGGGCGGGGATCGCACCGGTCTGGGCCTATTATGCGGCTGGTGGTCTCGCAGTGGTCGGGGCTATTTTGACGCTGGCCTTTTTGCGCAAGGGCGTCGCGGGCGTTGCCCCGGCCAGACAACGGCGGCGCTAGCGCAAGGTGGGGTGCATCCCGCCAATGAGGGGAAACTGAATGCACCTAGCCGAACTGAACATAGGCCGCTTGCGCGCTCCGACGGATGACCCGCGTGTGGCCGATTTCATGAACAACCTTGACCGGATCAACGGTTTGGGCAAGCGCATGCCGGGCTTTGTCTGGATGATGGAAGGCTCAGGTGCCCCCGGTACCGGCAACACAGAGGCCAGCGTGGATGGTGATCCGCAATTCGTTGCGAACCTTTCGGTCTGGGAAACACCTGCGCAGTTGCAAACCTTTGTTTTTGATACGCTGCACGCCAGGTTCATGGACCGCCGCAAGGAGTGGTTTGAAACTTCGGTGCAGATGCATTTCGTCATGTGGTGGGTGTCGGAAGGCACGCAGCCCTCGCTCGATGATGCGATGGCAAAGCTGCGCTACCGCGATGAACATGGGGATAGTGCGAATGCTTTCGGCTGGAAATGGCTGCGCGCCCATGCGGTGCAGTAACACCCTGATTGGCAAGGATTTTTGAATGTGGCTCGCCTTGGGGTGATTTGCCTATCTTGTCGGTAGCGGGCATAAATCCACTCATTTCACCGCCCTGATATTGAATAGCGTGGGCGAAAGCGCAATCTCAACACCAAACCAGGGGTGGCGCGTGAACCGCCTTGCAGGAGTTTGCAGATGAAGAAACTGGGCATGATTGCCGTTATCGCCATTGCTGCCGGCGCGTCTGCGGCGCAACTCTCGGCGCAAACTGCTTTGAGAGATGTGGCCAAGGTGCGGGATGGAATCATCTACACCGGTATGGCCTATGAAATCTCCGAGCAGTGCGACAGCATCAGTGCGCGCCTGTTCCGCGGATTGAATTACCTGCAATCCCTGCGCCGACATGCTCGCGATCTGGGCTACTCGGAGGCGGAGATCGAGGCCTATATCAACGACGGGGCCGAGAAAGACCGGCTAGAGGGTATTGCGCGCGTGCAATTGGCCCGCCTTGGCGCGGTGCCCGGCGAAAAAGACAGCTATTGCACCGTGGGTCGTGCCCAGATCGCTGCAAACACCCGCGTTGGATGGCTCTTGCGTTAAGGTGCTGTCTGGCACGCGAAAATTGATTGTTTTTTTGTCGATCAGACTGGCATCGCGGGGCCTGTCGCGTTAGAACGCGAGGCAACGCGCATGTTCCCCAGCGGTCCAAGGCGCCAGAGGGAACATATAAGGCACGCCATGTCTGATCTGCGCAAAGTCGTCATTGATGGAAAAGAGGTCGAAGTTGACGGGGCCATGACCCTGATACAGGCCTGTGAAGAGGCCGGGATCGAAGTCCCGCGGTTTTGCTATCATGAGCGGCTTTCCATCGCGGGCAATTGCCGCATGTGTCTGGTTGAGGTTGTGGGCGGCCCACCCAAGCCTGCCGCATCCTGTGCGATGCAGGTCCGCGATTTGCGCCCCGGTCCCGAAGGCCAGGCCCCCGTTGTGAAAACCAACTCGCCGATGGTCAAAAAGGCCCGTGAAGGCGTGATGGAGTTTCTGCTTATCAACCACCCGCTTGATTGCCCGATCTGCGACCAGGGCGGCGAATGTGATTTGCAGGATCAGGCCATGGCATATGGCGTTGATTTCAGCCGTTTCCGAGAGCCCAAGCGCGCGACCGACGATCTTGATCTTGGTCCGCTGGTCGAAACCCATATGACCCGCTGCATTTCCTGCACCCGCTGTGTGCGCTTTACCACCGAGGTCGCGGGCATTCACCAGATGGGCCAGACGGGCCGCGGTGAAGATGCAGAGATTACGTCCTATCTGGGCGAAACACTCAATTCGAACATGCAGGGCAACATCATTGACCTGTGCCCTGTTGGTGCGCTGGTCTCCAAGCCTTACGCTTTCACCGCGCGACCCTGGGAACTGACCAAGACGGAATCAATTGATGTGATGGACGCGCTGGGGTCCAACATCCGCGTCGATACCAAAGGCCGCGAAGTCATGCGCTTTTTGCCGCGCAACCATGATGGTGTGAACGAGGAGTGGATTTCCGATAAAACACGTTTTGTCTGGGATGGTCTGCGCAAGCAGCGTCTGGACACACCCTACATCCGCGAAAACGGCAAGCTGCGCAAAGCCAGTTGGCCCGAGGCATTGCAGGCTGCTGCCGCTGCGATGAAAGGCAAAAAAGTTGCCGGTCTTGTTGGCGATCTGGCCTCGGTTGAGGCCGCCTTCGCGCTCAAGCAACTGATCGAAGGGCAGGGCGGCAATGTCGAATGCCGCACGGATGGGGCAAAGCTGCCGATCGGCAACCGTTCGGCCTATGTGGGCACAGCGACGATTGATGCGATTGATGCCGCAAAGCGTATCCTGTTGATCGGCACCAACCCGCGCGATGAAGCCCCGGTGCTGAATGCACGTATCCGCAAAGCGTGGTCCAAGGGTGCTGATGTGGCGCTGCTGGGCGAAGCTGTCGATCTGACTTATGACTACCACCACCTTGGCGCGGATCGTGCCGCCCTTGCCGCGCTGGCCGAGGACAAGGGATTGTCAGAAGGGGCCGATACGCCCGGTCTGGTCGTGGTTGGGCAGGGTGCCCTGAATGAAGCAGATGGCGAAGCGGTGCTGGCGCTGGCGATGAAGGTTGCCGAGGCCGCCAATTCGCAGTTGCTGGTTCTGCATACCGCTGCGGGCCGTGTCGGCGCGATGGATGTGGGTGCCGTGACCGAAGGTGGTCTTGAAGCCGCGCTTGAGGGTGCAGAGGTGATTTACAACCTAGGTGCGGACGAGGTTGAGGTGCAACCGGGTGCAGTCGTGATTTATCAGGGCTCGCATGGTGATCGTGGCGCCCATCGCGCGGACATCATTCTGCCAAGTGCCGCATACACTGAAGAAAACGGGTTGTTCGTGAATACCGAAGGACGTCCGCAACTGGCCCTGCGCGCTGGCTTCCCTCCCGGAGAGGCCAAGGAAAACTGGGCGATTTTGCGGGCGCTCTCCGCAGAGCTGGAGGCAACGCTGCCTTACGACAGCATGGCGCAACTGCGTCAGGCATTGGTCGCGGCACATCCGCATCTGGGCGCTATTGACGAAGTGGCTGAAAACAGCTGGCAAAAGCTTCCCGCCAAAAAGCTTGGCAAAGCGGATTTCCGCAACGCGATTGCGGACTTCTATCTCACCAACCCGATCGCACGCGCCTCCAGCCTGATGGCAGAGCTGAGCGCGAATGCGAAGGCCCGTAAATCAGCGCCAATGGCGGCGGAATAAGGACGACAGCAATGGTTGAATTCTTTACCAACACCAACCTTGGCATCGTCCTTGTGATCCTGTTCCAGGCACTTCTGGTTCTGGTGCCCTTGCTCGTGGCGCTGGCGTTCCTGATGTATGCCGACCGCAAGATCTGGGCTGCCGTTCAGATGCGTCGCGGCCCGAACGTCGTTGGCCCGTTCGGATTGCTGCAATCCTTTGCCGATTTCATCAAATATATCGTCAAGGAAATCGTCGTGCCTGCGGGGGCAGACAAGGCGGTGTTCTTCTTGGCGCCGATGATCGCCTTTGTTCTGGCAGTGATTTCCTGGTCGGTCATTCCCTTCAACGACGGTTGGGTGCTGGCGGACATCAATGTGGCCGTGCTCTATATTTTCGCGATCGGCTCTTTGGAGGTTTACGGCGTCATCATGGGGGGCTGGGCGTCGAACTCGAAATACCCGTTCCTTGGGTCGCTGCGGTCTGCCGCACAGATGATTTCCTATGAGGTGTCGATCGGCCTGATTATCGTCGGGATCATCATTTCAACCGGATCCCTGAATTTCGGCGATATTGTCGCCGCACAAGACGGCAACGCAGGGCTGTTCAACTGGTACTGGGTTGCGCATTTCCCGATGCTTTTCCTGTTTTTCATCAGCGCTTTGGCGGAAACCAACCGTCCGCCGTTTGACCTGCCAGAGGCCGAGTCAGAGCTGGTGGCGGGCTATCAGGTGGAATATTCCTCGACCCCATTCCTGCTGTTCATGATCGGCGAATTGCTGGCGGTCGTGCTGATGTGCGCGCTGGTCGCGCTCTTGTTTCTTGGCGGCTGGCTGTCGCCGATCCCGGGCTTGCCTGACGGCATCTTGTGGATGATCCTGAAGATGGCGCTGGTCTTTTTCATGTTCTCGATGGTCAAGGCGATCACACCGCGCTACCGCTATGACCAATTGATGCGGATCGGCTGGAAGGTGTTTCTGCCGATGTCACTGGCATGGGTGGTGCTGGTGTCATTCCTGGCAAAATACGAAGTACTCGGCGGCTTTTGGGCTCGCTGGGCAGTGGG
>Ga0316208_1001590_pt1 | contig 20749 bp, 18 predicted proteins | sample 3monopyrite_MG_FD_204944 | JGI IMG/M metagenome (GOLD analysis project Ga0316208, IMG submission 204944) | Microbial mat bacterial communities from mineral coupon in-situ incubated in ocean water Damariscotta River, Maine, United States -... | ecosystem: Environmental > Aquatic > Marine >...
TGCTGAAGAGCGCGGCGCCCTGAAACCAGGCATGGAAATCATCGAGCCTACCAGCGGCAACACCGGCATAGCCCTCGCCTTTGTGGCGGCATCACGCGGCTATAAAGTCACCCTGACCATGCCAGAGTCCATGAGTATCGAGCGCCGTAAAGTAATGAAAGCCCTGGGCGCAAACCTGGTACTGACTGAAGGCGCCAAGGGCATGCCCGGCGCCATGGCCAAGGCCGATGAGCTGATGGCGGCCAATCCAGGCAAATATTTCATGCCGCAACAGTTCAGCAACCCGGCCAATCCAGCGATTCACGAAAAAACCACCGGCCCGGAAATCTGGGACGCTACCAATGGCAATGTCGATGCCATTGTTGCCGGGGTTGGCACTGGCGGTACTATCACTGGTATTTCCCGTTATCTCAAACAGACTCAGGGCAAACAGATTATCTCTGTCGCAGTTGAGCCCGAGGCCAGCCCGATCATCTCGCAAACCCTGGCTGGCGAAGCGCTCAAACCCTCACCGCACAAAATCCAGGGCATAGGCGCGGGTTTTTTACCCGCTAACCTTGACCTTGAAGTGGTCGACCGGGTGGAAAAAATCAGTAACGAAGAGGCCATTGAATACGCCCGCCGCCTGGCCACCGAAGAAGGCATCCTGGTCGGCATCTCCAGCGGCGCCGCCATCGTTGCCGCCAAACGCCTGGCCCAGGAAGCTGAATTCGCAGGCAAGACTATCGTCGTGATTCTGCCAGACTCAGGCGAACGCTATCTCTCATCCATCCTGTTTGAAGATATCGACGCCTAAGCAAATTAAAACCAGCAGCGCCAAAAAAGAAAAGGGATGAGCCTCAGGGCCCATCCCTATTTTCGCGCCTACAAAAATTCTAAATAAACCAGATCAATTTCACGCATGACGCACGATGGGTTGAATCATCGCCCACGACTCTGCAAACATCGGCACCGCCTCATCACCGATCTCAGCCATCACCTCCTCGCTCAAACCAGTCACATCCCAAGCTCGCGGATCAACCTGAGGCAGAGGACCCTCATAATCAACCTCTAGCTCGGCGCGGTTAGCGACGACATTGGCAATATGAATAACCGCCGCATCCAGCTTGGCATTTTCCGCCTTACCAACATCGTGATGACAGGCGACCGTTTCACACAGGGCCTCAGGAACATTCCACTGCCGCATCAAAGCACCACCCACCTCGGCATGATCGAAACCAAACAACTCAATTTCGGCTTCATACCGTTGTTTTTCGCCAGACTCCGCCGCTGCCAGGGCCTGCCTGGCCAGATCCGGCGCTCTATTCATCATCACCAACATGCCAACATCATGCAGCAGACCGGCGACAAACAGACGTTCACTGTGTAACACATGGCATTTACCTGCCACCAACCGCGCCACCACCCCACAATAAACACTATGACGCCAAAAGCTGGCCATATTGATCAATTCAACCGGAATCTGGGAAAAGGTACGAACAGCGGACAATGCCAACACCAGGTAGCGCAGCTCACGCTCACCCACCACAGTCACCGCCCGGGAGATGGTGTCAACGTTGGAGGGGAAATTATAAAAGGCGCTGTTTGCCATGCGCAATAATTGGGCCGTAAGCGCGGTATCATGACTAATTACTTTGCCGATATCAGCGGCCGAACTACGAGGATCATCAACCATTTCATTGACCCGAATACAAACCTCGGGTAATGAGGCCAGTTTGGCAATCCCTTTGACGAGTTCAGCGGCTTGCATAGTCATTGATAACTCCTAAACTTTCATTTGTCTTCAGACAATATAGCCCATCCCACTGTCATCTGAGCATTACAGCGACATAAAATCCAGCACAGCCAAAAAACCCGAATCAACAGGGGGATTAAAACAGCTATCGGCAGCAAAAATCTATTTTTAAGTGTTCAAGAAGAAAAAAACGATCCGAAAGAACTAAAGCAGCAGCTATCAGCGGCCGAACACCCATCCATGCAGATATGGATGTTCCCAAATTATGTCGAAGAAAATCATAAAAAAACAGGATTTAACAGAACAGCACCTGGCTGGTAATGTGTTGCAATTGATGATTGACCAAATCAATGCCGCCGTGCGTGATAACAATTCAAGCATGACCAAGCTGATAGGCAGTCACTCGGTCATTGCAGCCAAGGCCGATTCACTCACGAACGCCCCTGACAGCAAGGCCCTGGAAGAACTAAGCGACTCTCTATATCAAGAACTTAGAAGCATGATCATGGCCTTTCAACGCCACGATGAACACAATCAGCGCCTCGAACATGTCACCGACGCCCTGGCCGAGGCAAAAAATCTGGTCGAAAACCCCACTGCTGCTTCAGACCCAGAACAATGGCAAGCGCTGGTAAAGAAAATTGCAGAAAAATACACAACAGTTCAAGAACTTAAAGTACATGAAGGCAAGACAGGGACAGTCAACACAACCATCCAAGAAGACGATATCGAACTGTTTTAGCCCCCTATCCAGGCACAGGTTTAACCAGTCTGGCCGCCTGTTTAGCCCGGCTCAGCGCCTCATTGACAGAATCACCAGCGGCCAACACTACGCCCATACGCCGTTGTTTAAAGGCCTCGGGTTTGCCGAATAAACGAATATTACTGTGCGGTACTTGCAGAGCCTGCGCCACCCCCTCGAAGGCAATTCCAACCTTATCCATCCCACCATAGATCACAGCGCTGGCACCTGGGCTACGCAAACCGGTATCCACTGGCAACCCCAATATGGCGCGGGCATGGAGTTCAAACTCACACTGGTACTGACTGGCCATGGTCGCCATACCCGTGTCATGAGGTCGCGGACTGACCTCGCTGAACCAGACATCATCACCCTTGATAAACAACTCAACCCCAAACAGGCCTCGGCCACCCAGATTACTGGTGACCTGCTCGGCAATCTGTTGCGAACGTTGCAAGGCCAGCGGCGTCATCCGTTGCGGTTGCCAGCTCTCGATATAGTCACCCTGCTTTTGCAGGTGACCTATGGGCTCACAGAAATGAGTTTCAATCTCACCCTGCGAGTTCAGGGCCCTGACTGTTAGCAGGGTAATCTCGAAATCGAAATCAACAAACGACTCGACTATCACCCGACCACCTTTGACGCGCCCGGTTGACATGGCATATTCCCACGACTTGGCCACATCATCCGGCCCCTCGACCAACGACTGCCCCTTGCCGGACGAAGACATTACTGGTTTAACCAGACAGGGATACCCCACTCCACCATCAATAGCCACCTTCAATTGATTAAGGCTGTCGGCAAAGGCGTATTTTGATGTGGCTAGCTCCAGCTCCTCCGCCACCAGCCGGCGGATGCCTTCACGGTTCATAGTCAGCTGGGTAGCACGGGCTGTGGGAATCACCTCTGCCAAACCCTCTTTCTCAATCTCAGCCAGCATATCGGTGGCAATGGCCTCGATCTCAGGCACCACCAGATGAGGCCGTTCATGTTCAACTAACTGGCGCAGCGCCACGCCATCAGTCATATCGATAACATAGGCACGATGGGCCACCTGATGACCTGGCGCATTGGCATAGCGATCAACGCCAACCACCTCCACCCCCAGCCGTTGCAGGGCAATGATCAGTTCCTTGCCCAGCTCACCACAACCCAGCAACATCACCCGTGTAGCACCGTTTGATAAAGGTGTTCCAAGCTTCATCATCTCAACTCCGTGTTCTATTCATGCCCCGACAACAACACGTCCAGATCGCCACAGCGATCCAGGGCAAACAACTCCATGCAACCACCAACTAGCTGATCATTAATGAAAACCTGCGGCACGGTTGTACCACCAGCGCTCCGTTTGATCATGGTTTGGCGCAATTCAGGATCTCCGTCAATTGAAATTTCGGTATAAACCACGCCTCTCTCATCCAGCAGCATTTTGGCTCGCACGCAATAACCACAATAGCGACGCGTATACATTTCAACCTTTGCCTGACTCATTCACACACCTTAAAAAAATACTCGCAAACAAGCCCGGCAAGTTAACAGTTTGATTCGCCTGCTTCAACACGAACACCTAAACCACAAAACAACATAGGCCGGAGATAAGCCCCGCCAACATGGCCGAACGGGGCTATTCAACCCAGACCTGTTTGAAATATTTGCTCAACAAAAGAGCTACCTGCGCTACGCTGAAAAAAACCTTCATCCCGAACTGGTAGACCCCACCCACCCCGCCTGAGAAACACGAGCCATTCCCACAATTCCAGCAAGGGCCGTGCTGCTGGCACCCATGCATCTGAGCACCTAATTTGCACCTAACTTCCAACCGAATAGCTCCAGCGGTGGCGTTTGGAGCTGCAGTGGTGACTATGGCTGGTAATGATTAAAGCCGTTTAGACAGGGCAGTCACATCATTGCCAACACTGGCTCATCAAAAGCAGCCAATTGTTCACGCAAACCCAAAATCTGCTCCTCCCAATAACGCAGTGACTCAAACCAGGGAAAGGCCTGGGGAAAGGCGGGATCATGCCAGCGCCGCGCTAGCCAGGCGGAATAGTGCATCATCCGAAGCGCACGCAAAGGCTCAATCAGACTGAGTTCGAACGGATCAAAATCAGCAAACTGTTGGTAGCCGTCCATTAATACAGATAACTGATGCTCCATTTCGTTCTTGTCGCCAGACAACAGCATCCACAGATCTTGTATCACTGGCCCACTCAAACAATCATCCAGATCAACAAAGATAGGCCCGTTTGCAGTCCACATAATATTACCTGCATGACAATCTCCATGCAGGCGTTGATAACGTAGGTCATAGGCCGACTCAAAGGCGTTCTGCAAACGTGCCACCACATCTTCGGCAATACTGCGATAGGCAAGTTCTAAATCTTTAGGCACAAAGCTATGTTCAAGCACATATTGGTATGACTGCACCGCCATGCGATCCACCTCAATGCGTGGCCGATGTTGAAAACGCTGCGCCCGCCCGACCATGTGAATACGCGCCATATAGCGCCCTAGCCAACGCAAGTGATCGTCATTGTCCAATTCAACGTGGCGACCACCAACACTCTCAAAAATTGCAAACCGATAGCCTTGATGACGATGCAGAGTATCGCCGTTTTCGTTGCGCAACGGCGCGGCAACGGGGATCTCATTTTCCAGCAGCTCGTGACTAAAACCGTGTTCTTCGAGAATGGTCTGATCACCCCAGCGTTCAGGACGATAAAATTTCACGACTAGCGATGGCGCATCCTCAATACCCACCTGATAGACCCGGTTTTCATAACTATTAAGCGCCAGCAAACGGCCATTGCAAAGGTAACCCTGACTCTCAACAGCCGTCAGGACAACATCGGGCTCAAGCCCGGCATAGGGGGGAGTAATTTCAGTCATCGGGAGATTGTAACAGGCTGCTGAAAAGCCTGTTTTGATTGGCAGGGCATCAACATCGACGACGGGGCAAACCTTGCTACGCTTTTCACCGACAGTGAGTTGGTAGGTCAATACTGGCTCCTTGACACCTATTACCTGTAGCGGCATGACATCAGGAAATAGAACTGCACTCAAATCACAAACTGTTCTCAGGCTGCGCGTGAACGCTAAGATTCTCACTGGTAATACGAAACAACTTCTCAAGCTCCATCTCGGTAACAACGGGCTGAAGCCAGCGCAGCGGCAATACCACCCCTGGAACCGACTTACTGACAACACCACTACGGAGTCAGGGGCCTGTTGGTTGACCTCTCCCTCAACCAACCAAGTAATAAACAGCACCGGCGGGGCACGACTCGATCCCGCCCGCTCATGCCAGCCGGGTAAAATCGAGTAGAAGCACATCCGCATCCTACTCAGTCATCATCAATGTGGCTCGGTATCACTGACCTTCCAGCTTCCGCACCAACGGCAACGAGTGCTCGACCAACAATATTCGCTCATCTAACAGTAGACCTGCCATATATGTTTTAACCTATAGAATCTTAAGCACATTTTCCGGTGGCCGGCCTATCGCCGCCTTATCACCATTAATCACAATAGGTCGTTCTATCAGCTTTGGCGTGACCAGCATGGCATCGATCAGCTGTTCCTCGGTCAGCGACTCATCGGTCAAACCCAACGCTTTATATTCGGCCTCATTGCGACGCATCAACTGACGCGGCTTCAAACCCAATATTTTCAGAACCTGCTTCAGGCGAATTTTTGAAGGGGGGGCATTCAAATACTCAACCACGTCAGGCTCAACGCCATTATCCTGTAATAACTGCAAGGTCTGGCGTGACTTTGAACAGCGCGGATTATGAAAAATAACAATACTCACGTTTGACTCCATTATTGATGATTTATTATGCAGGTGTCACTTCGGCTAAAGCGCCTGCTGTTGGCTCTGCCGTACAACCACAGCTCCCGGGTAAATCGACAGGTACTGAATTTTACCTGAATAGGGTAAAATAGGGATCATGGAAAATAAATCTCAAAACCAGGTAAAAGTCACCGCCGAAGTCAGCTACATTGATGCCCAAAGCGTCCCTGAAGCCAATCGGTTTGTGTTCGCCTATAAGATCACGATTCAAAACAATGGCACCGAAGCGGCCAAGTTAACCCATAGACACTGGCACATCACCGACGCCAACGGCAAAGAGGAAGAAGTATACGGGGAAGGCGTCATCGGTAAGCAACCCCACCTAAAACCGGGTGAAAGCTTTGAATATAGCAGCGGTACCATACTCGAAACACCGGTGGGCGCCATGCAGGGTTATTACGACATGACCAGCGATGATGGCAGTCAATTCAAGGCCGACATTGCACCATTCACACTGTCTGTACCCGGCAGCCTGCACTAACACATACCCTCATAAAAAAGGCTGCCCATTTAGGCAGCCTTTGCGTGACAAACTAACTAAAAATTAAGCCGCATTGATCATATGCACATCGCGTTGTGGGAACGGGATTGATATGCCTTCACTATCAAAGCTCAGCTTGACCTTCTCATGCATATCAAAATAGAGCCCCCAATAATCACCTGCATCAACCCAGGCGCGGGCTAATAGAATCACCGCACTATCGGCATGCTCGGCAACATACACCTCGACGTCCTTACCCTTCATCACACGCTCATCAGCTTCAAGCATATTACGCAACACCGACTTGGCATGCAGCAGATCGTCACCATAGCCAATACCAAATTTCAGATCAACACGGCGAGTTGGTTCAGCGGTAATATTTTTGATGCTACCGTTTGACAGAGAACCATTGGGAAGAATAATGCGTTGATTGTCTCCCGTCGTAAGCACAGTGTTAAAAATCTGGATCTCACGAACCCCACCAACAAATCCCTGGGCCTCAATCCAATCACCCACCTTGAACGGCTTGAACAGCAGAATGATAACCCCGCCAGCAAAGTTTTGCAGGCTGCCCTGCAAAGCCAAGCCAACGGCCAGGCCAGCAGCACCAAGAACAGCGATGAATGATGTCGTTTCAATCCCCACCATCGAGGCAACGCTGATCAACAACAACACCTTGAGAATGACGCTCATCATACTTTTCAAGAAACCACGCAGCGTTACTTCAACACCACTCTTCTCCATCGCCTTGCCAGCACCCTTGGCGACAGCCTTGATAATCCATAGACCAATGACCAGCGTCAGGATTGCCAACATCAGCTTGGGTCCATACACCATACCAAGCCCAATCGCCTGATCGTAATATTTATCAAATTTGTCTATCTCAATATTTTCCAATTCGTGATCTCCCAAAAATTCAGTTTATAGTTTATTAATTCTTAACCCGGCCAAAACGGTCCGAGTATACAGACACGTCAAGCTTGATAGGCAGGCTGACCGTGTAAATAAATGTAAATCATGGCAACATTCAGCATAGTCGACGACTAAAATTTTTCCAACAAACAACACTAGGCAAGCTAACTGACCTGCTTAAGCTGCTGCTTCAAACGCTTGACCGACACTGGTATTTTGGTACCCAGGGTTTGGGCAAATAAGGAAATACGCAGTTCTTCAACCATCCAGCGATATTTTTCCAACTGCGGATCAACTATGCCCTGTTGCTGATGTTTTTCCCGGCGCTCGACATAGGCCTGCCACAGCGGTTTAATTTCCAACACGGCAATACGATCTCGATCGATGCCACCACTCAATCGCTCCAAACGCAGGTTGATGGCTTTGAAATAACGCGGATACTCGCGCAGCCACTCAAGCGGCGTTTGCTTGATAAAGCCTGGATAGATTAGCGTTGACAATTGCGCATTGATATCAGCCACCGCATGCAACCAGGCAGGCGAAACATTGCCTTTCAATTTTCTGTTTAACTGATGATACTCCACCAGGGTTTTTCCAATCATGCCACACAAATCGTTGGCAACATCAAGCATCACCTGCTTGCCTTTTTCCACACAAGCTTCAAACTGTTGCTGTGTCCTCGGCAATTCATCTCCACTCAAAAAAGCCTGATCCATAACCGCATCAATCAGATCAGCCTTTAGCTGTTCACATTCTCCTGTCGGCACATAATAAAGGCACATCTGTTTAATGCCGGGCATATTTTTGGTCAGATATTTAATCTTTTCCGGCACGGCAAACATAATCAAACGTCGTAGTGCTAAACGCGTTTCATACTCGGCCTGTTCCGGCGTATCACAGAGTTTTATGGCAACGCTTTCCTTGCGATCAATCATGGCCGGATAACCACGCATCTGTACGCCATTGCGTTCAAAATCTATCTGCTCAGGCAATTCATCAATATCCCATTTCTGAAGACCTTCACGCTCACCATTCCAGGCTGGAACGGCGGCAAAACTTTGCTGCGCTTTATTTTTTAGATTTTGTTGCAACTGCGACAGATCACGGCCCATGGCAACAGTTTTTCCATTTTCATCCACCACCTTGAAATTCATCAACACGTGCGGTGTCAGCTTGCTCAGATTCCAGTCCATATTGCTAACCTTAACGCCAGTCATGCGCAACAACTGTTTTTGCAGACTCTCAAGCAAAGAACCATCAGCCGACGCCAAGGCCTGCAAACAGGCATCAGCAAAGTTTGGTACCGGCACAAAATTACGCCGCAACGACTTGGGCAGAGATTTCAACAGCTGACAGATCTTTTCATGCAGCAGCCCCGGCACCAACCATTCAAAATATTGTGGGCGCAATAAGTTTAATGCTGGCAGCGGTACGGTCAGCGTCACCCCATCCTCTATATGAGCCGGCTCAAAATGATAGCTAAGTTTTAGTGCCATGCCCTCAATTTTCAGACTATTCGGAAACTGAGCCTCGGTCACGCTACCGGCCTGATGCAACATCAGGTCTTCTTTTTTAAGATATAAGATTTTAGGCTGCTTTTGTTCGACCTGCTTGCGCCACACTTCAAAACGACGACCATCAAAAATATCTGCAGGAACCAGCTTGTCATAAAATTCAAACAACACCTGATCATCCACCAACACATCACGACGCCGTGACTTGGCCTCCAGTTCCTCAATATCGGCAATCATTTTACGGTTGTAATCAAAAAAACCAGCGCGGGTATTAAATTCGCCCTCGACCAGTGCACCGCGGATAAACAGCTCACGCGCCTCTGCTGGATTAATGCGCCCGTATTGAATCTTGCGCCGGGGGTTAACCACCAGCCCGTATAAAGTCAGCCGTTCATAGGCCATCACCGCTGCCGGTTTCTTTTCCCAGTGCGGATCAAAATAGCTGCGTTTGCAAAGATCGCCGCCAACCTTTTCTATCCACTCCGGCTCTATCTTGGCTACGGTGCGAGCATACATGCGCCCTGTCTCAACCAGCTCAGCAGCCATAATCCACTTGGGTGCCTTTTTAAACAGCACTGAACCGGGAAAGATATTCAGTTTGATGCCACGGGCACCTGTGAATTCCTGTTTGTCATCTTTATTGGCGACATTACCGAGCAGACCAGCCAACAGGGCGCGGTGTACTGCATCAGAATCAGCGGCCTGCTGATTCAATTGCCAACCCAGTTCACGCACCACCGATTTGAGCTGCGTATGCACATCATGCCATTCACGCAAACGCATGTAGGAGATAAAATTATCGCGACACCACTTGCGGAATTTATTGTTGGTCAGGTGTTTGGACTGCTCATGATAAGCAGCCCACAGATTGAGATAGGCAATAAAATCTGATTTCTCATCAGCAAAGACCTTGTGCCTTTCATCGGCCTTCTGCTGTTTGTCATGCGGGCGTTCCCGTGGCTCTTGCACACTCAGGACGCTGGCGATGATCAACAACTCACTGAGACTATTTTCATCCCTGCCCGCCAACACCATGCGCGCCACTCGCGGGTCAAGTGGCAGCTTTGCCAGGTGCCGACCAGATTCAGTCAGCTGGCGACGATCATCGACAGCGCCCAACTCTTCCAGCAATTTGTAACCGTCGGTGATCAGCCTGTTTTCTGGCGCCTCGACAAAAGGAAAATCCTCAATATCCCCAAAGCGCAATGACTTCATCTGCAGAATGACCGACGCCAGATTACTGCGTTTTATCTCAGGATCGGTAAACTCGGGCCGGGCAAGAAACTCTGCTTCGGAATAGAGTCGAATACAGACACCCGGGCCAACACGACCGCAACGGCCGGCACGCTGATTGGCCGAGGCCTGGGAGATTTTTTCAATCGGCAGACGCTGCACCTTGGTGCGATGACTGTAACGACTCAGCCGTACCAGACCGGGATCGATAACATAACGAATACCGGGCACAGTCAGCGAGGTCTCGGCGACATTGGTCGACAATACAATCCGCCGGCCGGTATGCGATTGAAAGATGCGATTCTGTTCTGTTGCGGTCAAGCGCGCATACAAGGGCAGAATTTCGGCATGGGGGGGATGATGTTTACGCAGGGTTTCGGCAGTCTCACGAATCTCGCGCTCACCCGGCAGAAAGATCAGAATGTCGCCCTGCCCCAGTCGGGCCAGCTCATCCACCGCATCGCAGATGGCTTGCTGGATATCGCGGTCCTGATTGTTTTCGTCCTCAGCCAACAACGGCCGGTAACGTATCTCAACCGGAAAGGTACGCCCCGACACTTCTATAATCGGCGCACTGGCAAAGTGTTGTGAAAAACGCTCGGTATCGATGGTGGCCGAGGTGATAATCAATTTCAGATCCGGCCGTTTCGGCAACAACTGGCGCAAATAACCCAACAGAAAATCGATATTGAGACTGCGCTCGTGGGCCTCATCAATGATCAAGGTATCGTACTGATTCAGAAATCTATCGGCCTGGCTCTCAGCCAGCAAGATGCCGTCGGTCATCAGCTTGATATAACTCTCTGGCCGGGTGTGATCTGAGAAGCGCACCTTATAACCCACCGCATGGCCCAGCTCGCCCTGCAACTCAGAGGCAATCCGCACCGCCACACTGCGAGCGGCAATCCGGCGCGGCTGAGTGTGGCCAATCATAGCACTTACACCACGACCGGCATCAAGGCAGATCTTGGGCAGCTGGGTGGTCTTGCCCGAACCGGTCTCACCGGCAACGATTACCACCTGATTTTCCTGAATCACTTTAAGGATTTCAGTGCGCCGCTCGCTGACCGGTAGCTCTTCCGGGTAAGTCGGCTTGGGTAAATTTGCGCGGCGCTGCTCAAGCTTCTGCTGCGATGCCTCAATCTCCGCCGCAATCGCATCCAGTGGTTTGCCCCTACGTCCGCGCAGACGCTGGCGCAACCGATGCCTGTCAGCAAGCAGGCACTGATCAATCGCGGCAAATAAATATTTTGGGTTAGGATTCACAACTCAGACTCTGGAAGGTTATATACTCATACAACACGCAATTGATTAGGCCACGGGGAGTAATATCAGTGACTGATTGTACCAATAACCTGAAACTACACGTTAAATTCATTGCAGATGAGATAGGTGAGCGCCACGTCCGCAAGCACCTCGCTCTGCATAGAATCGCCAATTATATCAGTCAGCAATGGACCATGATGGGTTATGAGGTCGAGCGGCAGCCGTTCACCGCCAAAGGAGTGAAATGCGAAAATCTGGAAGCGACCAAAACAGGTAGTGACAAACCCGATGACATCATCCTTATCTGCGCCCACTACGACACCGCCAAAGACTGCCCTGGCGCGAATGACAACGCCAGTGGTATCGCCGCCATGCTGGAGATCGCTCGTTACTTCAGCCACACCAACCCCGGCTGTAGCATTCGCTTCGTCGCCCTGACCAATGAAAAACCACCCTTTTACGGCACCGAAAAATCCGGTAGTTGGATCTATGCCCATCGAGCCAACCACAATTGTGACAAAATCCGCACCGCCATCATCCTCGAATCACTGGGTTACTACAACAACGCCAACCACAGCCAACTCTATCCGCCACCAATGAGCCTGTTCCACCCCAAGCAAGGCAATTTCCTCGCCATGGCCTCCAACCTTGGCTCAATGACCACCATGCGCAAATTTGCAAAGTGCTTTAAAAAACATTCACGCTTTCGCTTTGAGACAATGGTGGCACAAAATTTTCTACCCTGGGTGAAATGGAGCGACAGCAGCCCCTTCTGGCTCAACGGCTATCACGCTTTCATGATCTCCGACACGGCGCAATACCGTTATCCGTTTTATGACTCTGTCCGTGATACCCCAGAGAAGATTGATTACCAGTGTCTGACCTTTATCACCGATGGGCTGACGCGAGCGATTGAAGAGCTTGCCAATAGTCAATAGACCAACCAAAGGTCTAGTACTATCTTGTGTAGATGACGATTGAGTTAACCCATAGAATGGTTTAAGTGGCCGCTGAGTGCTGGGCTTTATTTCATCCGACCCTATCTACGTATTGAAACGCAGAGTAAGGCCGTCGTACGAACGATAATGAGTGGATTTTATTCACAGGGACCCCGGCATTGTTTACCGGGCAAATCATAAAGAATAAAAAACCCGGCCGAAGCCGGGCTCTATTTCAACCCAATACACATCTACTCGATATTCACACTATGGCGCTTCGCCACCACCAACTTAGGCATGATCAACTCCAACATCCCATCCCTGAAGCTGGCCTTGGCCTTGTCACCATCCACTTCAGCAGGCAGGGTTAAACTACGCAAAAACTCTCCACGGCTTAATTCACGCCGATGATACTCACCCTTTTCTTCAGTTGTTTCATGTTTGGTGCTGGCACGGATGATAACGCTATTACCCGTTACCTGAACATCAACATCCTCTTTTTTAACTCCTGGCAACTCAGCCTTGACCAACACTTCTTTATCCCGATTAATTATGTCAACTTTTGGTGTGCGACCTTCGAAGGGTGCTAGCATACCACCCCAATCAACCGTCAGCGGGCGCATAAAACTACGTGGCCATGAGCGGTCAAAGAAACTGTCGAACATATGCTCCATATCGGTAAATGGCGATAACGCCTGTCCACGTTGCACCTGCACATCTTTGTCTGCTGTTTCACTCACTCCTTTTTTTTCATTCTTGGACATGACTGCCTCCTAAACATGATTAACTACCCACCTGCTTCCCCATTCATTATTGACCACTAGCTGCATTTTTCAAGGTGTATAGTCAATCGGGACGAAATATTTTTCCGCCCCAGTTGTGCAGCGCCAGTCCAAGGATAATAAACATAGCTCCGGTAATTATTTCTGCACTCAGGGGCTCGTGGTTAAACCAGTAACCCAGGGCCAGGGCCAGCACCGGTGTAATCAAGGTCAGCAGGGCAATAGTGCTGGCAGAGACATACCTAAGTGCATAATAAAAGGCCATAAAGCCAATTACCGAACCCATCACGCCGAGATAGACAATCGAGCCTATGGTTTTGTCTGACAGCATCACGGGCAGCTGGCCATCGAATAGCAACCAGGTGCAGAGGTAAAGCGGCACCGCCACTATCAAGCCACCAGTGGTGACTGACAGCGCCGATATTTCAGCAGCTATACGCTTGACCCAGATCATGCTTACAGAATGAATAGCCGCCGAAGCGAATACCGCAGCAACCCCAGCCACAGCCATTGCGCTCACTCCATCCTGCGGATTAAACACCACTAGCAGACCAACAAAACCAAACAAGGCTGCCAACAACTTGGCCGGCTGGCGCAATGAATCACCCAGCAATATAGCGCTGATAAAAAAGGTCAGCATCGGCAACAGACCATACACCACAGCCACCAGGCCGGAGCTGATGTATTGCGCTCCCCAGTAGACGCACATCATGGCAAAATACAGCCCCAAACCTGAGGCTAGATACGTGTGCCGTGCCGCACGATGCCATTTGAAGGGCTGGCGCAACAGCACAAGCAGGGTAAGGCAGATCACCACACCCAGCGACATACGCGCGCTCAGACCGAATAAAAAACCGACCTCTTCACTGCTCCACTTGATTGCCAGGGGCGTGGTTGACCAGATCAAAATTATCCCCATCAAGGCGGCAGGCACCGACATTTTCACTTACTCCTTACTCTTTGTTACGGCAATAAAAAAGGCCGCAGATTATTTAATATCTGCGGCCCTTTTGGAAAACTTGCTTTAAAAAATCTAAATCAACTCATTCCAGAACGCGCACAGACGATGTTGCATGCAGTCGTAGCCACACACATACTCGTACCATCACGTTTTGTTTTGAATTAACCATGATCTTAATGTGCAGCCTTTTCCCGGCGGCGGTCAAGCATTAATTTCAATGCGTCAAAAAATATCAAATGCAGACCGGGGTACACCCGCCGGCAATGTTCCCATTGAAATTCATTCCTCAGCACTTTATTTAACTACGCTATGTTTGATTCTGGGCCAGTAGCTATTTAAATCAAACGACGGGCTATGTTTCTGCACATGACACTGGCTGCAGATCTGATCCGGCTGCCAGTCATTATTCCTGGTCAATTCGAATCCGGCCGATTCGACATGCACCCGCCCCGCACCATGGCAGGATTCGCACTGCACACTCATCAGGTGTGGCGTGGCATCAAAGTCGATAAAGCCACCTGACTTTTCAAAACCAACCGTGTGGCATTTTATACATGATGGATCAAAGGCCTTATTGACCTGTTCCAATTTTGAAAAGGCATTGCTGTGCAAAGTATTTGACCAAACTTCATGCTCTTCCTGATGACAGGTTTTACACACCTGCTCGCCAACGTAAGGACTCTGACCCGTCTCAAGTGACTTACGTAGTTCAACCCGTTTTAGATAGGCATGTTTGACCTCATTATTATATTCCTCATACCAATCCAATAATGCCGGATCATCTTCGACAGCAGTGGGCATGGCAATTACTTCATGTTCAAAATTGGCAATGCGACCATCATCCGCCAAACTTATTGTCAGCTGCCCCAGGCGCATGCCTCTCGAACCGGGCTGAAGCACCAAAGTATCATCAAGTCTCAGCGGATCACTGAATACCTCATAGGCTGCGCGAACCAATAGAATATCGACGTATTGCAGTGGCAATGCCTTGGCCTGCTCCAGTGTCAAGGTGGTAGAAAGAACGGTCAGGCCATTTTTCTGCGCCTGTTTCAAATGAACGGCCAGAGCAACAGGATCGTTCTCTACCTGGCCATTGTGTTCGATCTGCATTGCCACCTGTGGCGAGCTGGCCGGGTCAAGCCAGGAAAAAAACGTCAGCCTTTGATCACCACGCGTGATTATTCGATGGCTAGAAAACCCTTTACTGCCCCGGTTAGTGCTAACCCAGTTAAGCTTGTTTTCAAGCACAAACGCATCACCATAAGCCAGGTCATTCCATTGCACGCCCACCGCGTCATATTGCAGTATTGAGTAAGCCTTGAGGATATATTCAGCGGTGAGCTTATCTTGCGGCACCATACTAACAATTAGGCCACCGCTCGACAGCGTAATCAGGCCTGGTTTTTCCTGGCGCAGCTTTTTGATGGTGCTTGATTGACGCAAGATGCCACCCAAATCACCTTCGATACTACAGCCGCAGGGCTCCAGTTCGCCATCAATATTGCCTGAATACACAATCTCGACTTTATTGCCCTGTGCCCAAACCAGTTGTGGCAGCAGAATAAACAGCAATAGATTTAGTTTTATTCTAAGACTCACGTATTGCTGCCTCCTCGGCCTTGGCTTGATTCCAAAGTTCATTCATTTCATCCAGAGACATCGCAGATAGCGGTTGGCTCTGTTGCGCGGCGAGCTCTTCGACGCGACGAAAACGCAACTCAAAGCGATGATTAATTCCGCGCATTGCAACTTCAGGATCAACGTTGACATGACGTGCCAGGTTGGTACAAGAAAACAGAAGATCGCCGATCTCGTGCATCAACTTGTCAGCATCTCCACCCTCAACCAATGCCTCGCGCACCTCGGCCAGCTCCTCTTCTATTTTAGCCAGCACCGGCTCAACATTGGGCCAGTCAAACCCTAGGCGTGCAGCACGACGCTGTAATTTAATGGAACGCATCAGGCCCGGCAAGGCCAGTGGCACATTATCCAGCACGCTTGGTAGGCGATTTTGTTCAGCGGCCTTGGCCTGACGCTCGCGCTCCTTGTGTTTTTCCCATGCCTGGCCTTGGGCCTCGACCGATTCAATCTCGGCATTGCTAAAAACATGAGGATGACGCTGAATCAGTTTATCGTTAATCTCGGCGACGACATCTGCAAAGTCAAACTCACCGACCTCTTTCGCTATCTGCGTGTAAAAAACGACCTGAAACAACAAATCACCCAGCTCTTCGCGCAGACTACTCATGTCATTTTTATCGATGGCATCGGCAACCTCGAATACCTCTTCCAGAGTATGGGGCAGAATGGACTGGAATGTCTGCTGTTTATCCCACGGACAACCGTGTTCTGGATCACGCAGCCGCGCCATCACATCAAGCAGAGTTTGCATCTCGTTCATTAATCCACCTAGATTTTAAAGTTTATGGATTGCAACAAGCTTATTGTTGCCATCAAATTCAATCGCGAACTCACCATGAATACCATCCTGACTAACAAATGGCCTGAGTATATTGGCGGGAAACCTTACCGTGCGGCCGTCGCTGGCGATAGCAACTACTTCACGCACCGCACCGCTGTAATATTCCTGATATTTATGCGCTGAAATATGTAACAAAAAATAAACTTTTCGATTGGCCATGACTAATGACGACAACTATTGAAATTAATCTTTCAGATAATCAATCAATACACCGCTGGTTTGGCGCAGACGTAAACTCATCAATGTCGCCATTTTATAGACAACCCTCAGGGCAACTTCCGACTGATCCTTGAGTAAACGATCGAAATGGCTTTTTGTCATCAGCAACAAAACTGCAGGTTCAACTACGACTGCAGTAGCCGAGTGCGGCATACCATCCAGCAATGACATTTCACCGATGGTTTTACCTGATCTGACCGTAGCTATCTTTTTCGTTTCATCTGATTTTTCATCGGTTCTTTTAAGAATTTCAAGCTTGCCCTCGGCGACTACAAACATATAACTCTCACGATCACCCTCCATCAAAACCTCAGCACCTTGAGGGGCCTTGTAAGCCTGAACGTAACGAGCGAAGACATCTACCTCAGTACGCGACATATCCCTGAACATATCGGCACGCTCGAGCATGTCAGCAATTGCCATCGTATATGTTGTACCGGAACCGAGCATTTCGAGTTTGTCAAAGCAGTTCTTTCCATTAAGCGCCATGTTTCACTCCATGCAACACAAGTGTTCAATCATGCCTATACTATCTTCTCTGAGCTTAATTTACCTGGGGAATTGTAAACCGATCTGGCTTAATTATGTGTGCATCGAGGCATCTGCAAACGTTTGATCGACAAGAGGAGCAAATGCAACCGGCAATACCGCCCTAATTTCGATGCCACCCTGAGGGGAATTTTGCGGTAATTTCAACTACTGGGCATACGCTTGAACAGCAATAGGGGTGACCATTTTTCCACCCGGCTTTAGCCACTCAAGCAACGCCTTCGGCACATAAGCACTGGCAGCGGCAACCAAAATGACATCGAATCGCACCTAGCCTTGGCAAGCCATGACAACCTCAAACACCACCTCATTACCCCCGCAGAACGAACAAGTCAGTCCACGCCCCTGCTTCTGGCATCGATCTCAATGGCAACAATAATTTCTTGAATGGCAAATACAGGCTAGTGAGAATCCTCTGTATCGAGTATTCCCAATGGCCCCGTCCAGTTTTCGGGATGAATAACGGTGTCGCTATAACCCAGATCATCTGCTTCAATCTCGTCAAAGGCACCCGTCCAGTCTTCCGGCGGTTCAACAGCCATAAGCTGCATCTCACCCCAGGCATCGAACTCCAGCTCTTCTACTTCACCTTCAAAATATTGAATCTCTATGGTCGCTGTATCTGCATCCAGGGCGACTACCTCGAACGATTGCCCGCCTGGCTCCTGATACCAGGCGCCAATCACAACTGCCAGTTCAGACATTTTATTACCTCCCCACTCATATTGTCCTGGGAAACAATTCAACTGCCGTGCTGTATTCATTTAAACCATATTTTTAAACTCAAACAACGCCTCTTTCTTTGTATAGCCCCTAGCACAACAAATAGCCAAGTTAGAAACAGGCTGTTTTTTGAAAACTTCGCTACAAGGTTCACATACAAAGTGAGACCCTGATCACAAGAAAAACTGACAAAAACTTATAAAATACCGAAAACATTAGTAAATCAAAGAGCGCTTCAGACCGTACAAAGCGCTCAGAGAGACACACCTCGGAGATCCGAATGCAACAAGCGAAGCAAATAATTACCAGTACACAGCTAAGGCAATTTGCGCCGCTTGGTAAATTAAGTGATGATGATGCTCAGGAACTATTGCGTACATCCATCACAGTTCAATTATCACCTGGCACCCCACTATTCAGAAATGGTAATAATAGCAATCAATTTTTCTATCTGATCAAAGGAAAAATTGAACTGCACACCTCTAATAAAACCATCATTATTGAAAGCGGTGAAAATGAGGCACGCAAACCCATTGGCCGCCACTCAGACAAACATGCTACCGCCGTTGCTCTCTCAGAATCCACCCTGGTTAGCTTTGATGCTGACATGATCGACCTATTCCTCAACTGGACCAACCCCAATGCCTATGTTGTCAGTGAGGTTGAGGGCGGCCAGGATAATGTATGGTTAAGTCGCCTTCTAAAATCACGCGGATTACTCCGTTTTTCTGAGCAACAAATAAACACCCTGATTGAGCGCATGAATGAGGTTCATTTCAACAAGGGAGATGTTGTTATCTCACAAGATGACAATGATGAATTCTACTATGTTATCAAAAAAGGCAGCGTAACAGTTTCACGCAAACCTTCAGCAGCTGCAAAAGAAATAAAACTGGCTGAACTGAGTGAAGGCGAGGCCTTTGGCGAGGAGTCAATTCTAACGAAATCAAATCGCGGCGCAACCATTACCATGAATGAATCAGGCGATTTAATGCGGCTGTCGAAACAGGATTTTTCAGAGTTATTGTCTCAACCACTGCTGGAGACAGTCTCATGGAATGAGACTCAAGCCATGGTTGCCACCGGCGCAGAATTTATTGATATCCGTCTTGAAGAGGAATTTATTGAACTACATGTCCCTGGCAGTCGAAATATCCCGCTGCCGCTGCTGCGCCTCAGACTAAAACAACTCAATCAACATCGCAAATATATTATTTGTTGTGATGACGGCAGCCGCAGCTCAGTCGCCGCGTTTATACTCAATCGCCATGGCTTTAATGCCGTCATTCTTGATGGCGGTATGACTACAGTCATCAGCCAGATGGCAGATTATGAAATGGATGAGTTTGTAGCCAAAGCTGAAAGCCAACCCTCAGAAGCTGCCATTGACACCAACGAACACGGCAATCAATTCTGCTCTCTGGCAGAACACTGGGGTAACACCATTGAAAAACCTGATAGCGATGGCTTTTCCGATAACAAAGCGTTACACAACATCGAAAAGACAACAGTTACCAAAGGAACGATTCAAACCGTTGCCACCACCGAACAGAAACAAGCAAAGCAAAAATTATCGCCCGTTGAAAGTGATTCTTTTCAAATCAATAATAACAATACCCGTAGCAGCAAGCTGTTTAGAAAACTATTGACAACCATTACTATTACAATCCTGGCAACAGCAGCTGCCATGTATTATTTCCCAACAAATTATACTGACACTGAAGGCCTGATCAGCAACACTCTATCGCCTGGTATTGAAGAGATAGTTGAACCATCGACAGCCATCATGGGAGCCAGCAAAATAGCAAGTCCTATTTCGCCAATGACAAATTTTGTCGAGCCAGACATAAATAGCACCGAATTCGAAGCAACGACTGAACTCGTCGGCGATGCCGATATCTACCCCACTGATAGCGAGATACCCCAGCTTCAGCCCGACATACTAACCACACCCACCTTACCCGCCGCAGTTGACCCCGCCACTCGCGGCTTTATCGAGTAATACCAAGGCAAAAGCCAAGTCCAAGCCCTCATACGCTGATGGGGTTGCACACACCGGAACACTGTGTATACTTACAGAGTACTGTATGGATACTCAGGTATTTTGATATGACCAAGCTCACCGCAAGACAACAACAGATATTACAGCTGATAAAGGATTGCATCCGCGAAACAGGCATGCCCCCTACCCGCGCCGAAATTGCTGAATCCCTTGGTTTTCGCTCCGCCAACGCCGCTGAAGACCACTTAAAGGCCCTGGCCCGCAAGGGTGTCATCGAACTGATGTCCGGCTCCTCTCGTGGCATCCGGATATTAGAAAAAGAGGGCCTGCCTCTGGTTGGCCGTGTTGCAGCTGGCG
>Ga0316208_1001591_pt1 | contig 20744 bp, 17 predicted proteins | sample 3monopyrite_MG_FD_204944 | JGI IMG/M metagenome (GOLD analysis project Ga0316208, IMG submission 204944) | Microbial mat bacterial communities from mineral coupon in-situ incubated in ocean water Damariscotta River, Maine, United States -... | ecosystem: Environmental > Aquatic > Marine >...
GTTTAACTTTGTGGCTTGCCTTGTTGTAAACAGCTCCATTTGTTGCTAGAATTTCCCCGCTGGGGCAAGTATAAAAGTCATTCTCTTTATCGTATTTGAAAATCTGCATGTCAAAGAGTCCATTATGTTGAGAGGAATGATCTTTTGGAGAAGAAAATGTAGTAATGTTATTTTTTGTACAGATATCAATGTGCTTTCCTGTTGTATAACCTTTGTCAGTAATGACATTCATTGTTTGTAATCCAAGCAAAGACTTTGCATCCAAAGCCATTGGAGAAAGTGCATGGGTATCGTTTACAGTTCCCGTATCGTTGTTGACAAAAAGACTATGTTTTCCATCACATCCAGCTTGTACGCAGTAGCCTACGTTAACAATATTTCGGTGTAAAATAACACTTTTAGCATCAGCGTCGTTTAAAGATATTTGAGATTCTCGGGTTTCTTTTAATTGCTGTTCAATGTGCTGATAGTTGGTCTTCTTACTATTTTGATAATCTATTTTTTTCTTAATCTGTTCTTTTTTATCAACGCTGTCTTCGAGTTCTAATTGATCTTGGTACTCATTTATTTTTCCATCAATATACTCAATGTGCCTATCTATTTTCTTCTGATTGAAATTATTTTTTAATGAGTTTTGTGCTCTTATTTTAAAAGAATCAATCGCTATTGTTTGCCCATCAATTAAATCCCAGTCTTTAAGCAACACAACAAAATATCGAAATGCTTTCTTAAATGCTGTGGCATTCTCTTTTCTGAAATAAGCAATTTTTCGAGCAGAAGGTGTCAAACCTTTTAGAAGCCAAATTACTTCGATGTTTACTTGACAAGCATGGGCTAGTTTCCGAGAAGAACGAAGCTGACTTTTATATCCATAAAGATAAAGTTTTAACATATCCGAAGGAGCAAAAGGCGGACGCCCTTCACTGGCAGTGACAGATTTAAAACCTAAATCTTTTAATGGAAGAATATCTACGAATAAGTCAACTATTCTTGCCCAAGAGTCTTGGGAAACCATTGTGTCAAAGGACAACATTTGAAGTTGACCTCGGTTAAATCCTTGAATGAAATCCATATTATTAATAGCTTAATTTTACTCTTTAAAGATACGAAAAATGAACCTTTTTTGAAAGTTAAGTTATCAAGAAATGAATGTGAGTTTTTGCGCAGTCTGACGTACGTATAAGGGCTATATTTCGTGCCTATCTCGAATACACCACTTTAAAGGCATGAAATATAGGACATGTTATTGCGACTTTCCCTTGTTTTACAATTAAATACTTTGGTCGAGTATTTTATGTATTATATCCTTGGGTATGGTATCGTTGAATACAAGAGAAGCTTTGAATAAAATTTGAAAAAACTTGATTTTGTCATTTTTAACAAATAACTTTAAAGTCGCACTTGTGTAACAATTACAAATATAATTTGCATCGATTACTCTATCGATCGACTTTAATCTTCTAAAATCTTTCGTCTTTTCTTTTTATCCAATGCTTTCAAAATGTATCCTATTGTGCAACGGAAACCACGTCATTCGGAATAACATTGTAATAATTGTAATATATGTGACTATTACATATATATCCTTTATGTATTTATATTCAAATTTAATGAATCAAAAGGACTTTTTATGGATTTAACATGATTTAATGTTACGTGGGTATATTTCGGTTGTTTTACTGCTGCTATGTCCTAAGAGGCATTGTATATACCTCAAATCGGCTCCATCTTCTAATAAATGAGTGGCAAAACTATGCCTAAGCACTTGAGGTGTTGAACTAAACCCCAAGGGGTAACCTTTTCTTAGTTTTTTTTATTTCATATTCAAAATTCAGTACTTTGAAGCCATAAAATGTCAGTGTTTGATTTGCTTTTATTTCTCCTTCATCAAAACTCACAGTTAAATTATCTTTAAGCGATTTAACATACTTTGTCCATAAGTTTCCGTTTTTATCTTTTAGTAAAAAGTAAAACCCACTATCTCCAATTTTTCTACCTGCTGATTTTAAGGTTAATTCTCCATTATCTCCAACGCTTGGTTGTAAAATAACCGTTGCATTTCCGTTTGGTAATGGAAACATTGCTTTAATACAAGTTATTCCGTTTGGTATTGCACAAGTTTCGTAAACACCAGAATAAATAACCTGTTTTGATTCTTGAAAGGTTCTTAACCAAATTGTTCGTTTTAGTACATTGGTTTTTTTATCAATTAATTGAATAATGTTACTATTCATTCTCTTAGCATTCTTGTTATTATTCATTGGAATGTTCAATTGCTCAATTCTATTACTAAAGAGTATTTTAAGTAAGTATCCGAAAATCTTAAAAAATGGATTCCATTTAGTTTTTAAAGCAAACTCGTAATCACTCGTGTTTTCATAAAAGTCAATTACATTTTTTGATAACTTATTTAGTTCAGTTGAAGACAAATTTAATTGGTCAATTGATTTTATTAGACCTTTGTTTTGTTCAGATTTATAGATTTCTAAATTTTCATTTTCTGCTAACTGATTAATAAATTTTTCACCAATTCCATTTGTGTTTCCAAATGGACCTAAAAGCCATTCATACTCTTTTGAATTTATTTTTTTACCAGAAAGAATAACCCATTGTTGAGTTATCCAATCCTGAAAGCTTTGTTTTATAGAAGCAAATCCTATCACTAATTTGTTGTTTTGGTGTAGTTGCTTTTTCCTTTCCAAGAACCATATTCAGAAAGTGGTTTGAACCTAAGAGTTGTAAATTCAAAATGAAAGCTCTTTCGTTTTCTTTCTTTCATAGCGTCTGAATGTCTTTTAGGTTTTTCCATTTTGCTATGACCGTGAACCATATTTTCCATTTCTTGCACATTTTTCCAAATTGTAAAGGTTGAAATTGTATTTGGAAAATTGAAAGAAGCAAGAGAAAGCAATGTTCCAGAATGGTCTCTTACTAATTTTTCAACGGGTCTTCCCCAATTTAAAAACCTTGGAACTGCAAGAGGTTTCATTCGTGCAATAGTTACTGCAACAACAGGAGAGTTTGGATTATCTAATATTTCTTTTTCTTTAGGTACTTTATAGCCTTTTATATTCCCCCAATCTCTCATAAAACCTAAACGAATGTGCCAACCTTTGTTTAGGACTTTACCAAATTTGTTTTTTTCTAAAAAATGTTCAAGGTCTTTTTCATTTTCCCATTGAGCAAATATTGCTATTTCTCGTATTAAAAATCGAGAAGGAGATAGAATAGGAGAACCTAAAGTCATTGCGGTCATATATTCAGAATAAATTAGACCTTTTGTGTTCTTTTTTATTAGGTTGAAGAATAATCCTTTAATCGCTTTTCCAAACGGAATTCTTGCAAGATGAAAAGAGGAAATACTCATTATTTTATTTGAAGTTACTTGTTTTAATGCGATTTTCAAATTACATACAACTACCAAATATAACGAATCTATTGTACTCTTCTACATTTTCATCTTTATGCTTTTCCCCACGCAGAAAGGTAACTAGCCACACTAAAACGAAAAGCTATTCGACAGTTAATTAATTTCAGTCGTTTGTTTGTCGGAGAATTTTAAAAACACACATACTTAAGCACTCGCTTTTCCGAAATATTTCTTCTTCAGCCAGAACGAAACTCGAACCAACAAAATCAATGCTGGCACTTCAACTAATGGACCGATAACTCCGGTGAAGGCTTGCCCTGAATTCAATCCGAAAACGGCAATAGCAACGGCAATGGCTAATTCAAAATTATTGCCTGCTGCTGTAAAAGCAACAGCCGCTGTTTTATCATATTCTGCGCCCATTGCTTTGGTAATGAAAAAACCAATTACGAACATCAAACTAAAATAAATAAGAAGCGGAATGGCAATTATTAGAACATCCATAGGAATTTCTACAATCAATTCGCCTTTTAACGAGAACATAATCACAATTGTAAATAAGAGTGCAATCAATGTCAAAGGAGAAATTGTTGGTATGAATTTTTTATTATACCACTCCTCGCCTTTAAGTTTTACCAATAGTATTCGACTTAATATTCCCATGGCAAAAGGAATCCCTAGGTAAATGGCAACACTTTCTGCAATCGTTTGAATGGAAATATCTACGATGGCTCCTTCAAATCCAAAATAGGGAGGAAGAACGGTTATAAAAATCCATGCATAAAAACTATAGGCAAAAACTTGAAAAATACTGTTTAAAGCAACCAAGCCAGCACCATATTCACTACTTCCTTCTGCAAGGTCATTCCAGACCAAAACCATGGCGATGCAGCGGGCCAAACCAATTAAAATCAGTCCAACCATATATTCTGGGTAATCACGTAGAAATGTAATGGCCAAGATAAACATTAAAACAGGACCAATTATCCAATTCAAAAGAAGCGAAACGGAAAGAATTTTGGTATCTCTAAAAACGTTTGGTAAAAGCGAAAAGTTGACTTTAGCCAAAGGAGGGTACATCATAACGATTAAACCAATTGCAATGGGAATATTCGTTGTTCCACTACTAAATGAGTTGATGACATTTGGAAATTTTGGAAAGAAATATCCAACTCCAACCCCAATTGCCATTGCAATAAATATCCATAGAGTTAAATTTTTGTCGAGAAAGCTTAATTTTTTTGTTGCCATTTTTATGATTTTATGTGAGAGAAAATGTAAAATAATTCAGTTGCAATTTGAAGACTTCTTTCCTTATATTTTTCAGCTTGCTGTGGTGTATCGTCGAATGCTTTTGGATCTTCAAAAGTGATTGGAATGCGTACTTCTGCACCCGGAACAAAAGGACAGGCTTCGCTGGCTGAATCACACGTCATAATTGCGGCAAATTCAGATTTTGGATTGAAATCATCATCTATTGTTTTTGAAAACCCAATAATAGGATGTTCATTATTCGAATATTTAATACTGTAAATCGGGTTCTCGTTGTTTGAAATAGGCTTAACCTGAAAACCTGTTGTTTGTAACGTTTCAACTACCATTGGGAAAACTGCCGTAGATTCTGTACCGCCAGAATAACAAATAACGTTTTTTAGATTGAAATAATGAGCCATTGTTTGTGCCCAAACTTGTGATAAATGACTTCTTCGCGAATTGTGTGTGCAAATAAAATGAAGTCTAATATCTTTGTGACTTGAAACTTTTGACTTAATAAAACTACCCAGTGGTTGCAAAACGGCTTTGCGCTCATCAGATATAGTTTGTGTATCTAACTCTTTGATTATTTCTTCTATTTTTAAAAATAGTGTGGATTTCGTTGCTGTCATTTTAATATTAGTTCGTTGAGGTTAAATGATTGTTGACCATAAATTTTTTAGCAACAACCTTCTTTGTTAGAAAGATCTTGATTTAGAAATTGCAACATCGTTTCTTTCATGCTCGTCCAATTTTCGGGATTTATACAATAGCAAACGCTTGTTCCTTCTACATTCCCTTTGATAAGTCCTAAATGTTTAAGTTCTTTTAAATGCTGTGAAATTGTGGGTTGAGCAAGTCCGATTTCGTTGACCAAGTCACCACAGTAACAAGCGTCTATTTTAAATAGTTGTTGTAAAATTGCCACTCTTGCAGGGTGTCCAAAGACTTTTGCGAATAAAGAAATTTCATTCTGTTCATCCGTAAACATTTCCGTTTTTGCTAAGCCCATTCTTTCTTTATTAGTTAATTGCAATATTACGATTAATAATTTAATTGTCAAAGAAGAATGTAAAGTATATCAGTATGATTGTCTCAAATTCATTTCATTCTTTCAAACAAATCCCGACAATTCTTTTCGGTGTCAAACTGATCTAGTAAAACCGTTTTTCTTAGATCAAAAGCTTCTTCTGATAAGGGGGGCGTTATTAACTCTGCAATTTTTTTAGAAAATTCTTCTCCGGTTTTGGCAACGGTACACAGTTCTTTTAAATTCGTTCCCGCGATCATTTTTTCATTCAAAAGTACATGGCCTGACGTTGACAAGGCGTTCAACAGCTTTAACTTTAAACCTGTTGACTGCTCTGTATAGAGCAAGTGAATTCTTGCCGACTGAACAAGTGTTGTCATTTGTTCCTCAGTAGGATTTGCAACTAACTCAATTTCTAATTGTGCACAAACAGCTTTTAAATTGGTGCTCGGGTTTTTTCCGGCAATAATAAACAGAACGCCTTTCGGAAATGGAACATTCTTTAAAATCCAGAGGACCGCGTTTTCATTTTCTACGACAGAGAGATTTCCATGAAACAAACAAATAGGATCCGTTTTCGAGTTGAATTTCATCTCTATTTGAGGGAAAGATGCAGGCAATAAATGAACGTTTTCTGAATACTTTTTAAAGTGAGAAAGATCGTTTTTTTGAATAGTTAAAATGTGGTCGGCATGCTTTAAAACGGGTTCAAATTTTTTGAGTTTTTTCGCTTCCAAACGAAAGAATAATTTTCGCCAGCCCTTGCTGTTTTTTGCCAGTTCTGCGTAATAATCGTGTTCAACATTGTGAATTCTCGCAAAATTCAATTGATTTTTGCGAAAAACAGCGTCTAAATAGCCACAGGTATGTAAACCTTCAAAAAGTATGGGAGAATCATTTTTGCGTAAATTCTCTAATAATTGGGGAACTTTTCTGGAGGCAACAATGAAGGGTTCTTTGCTAAAAAGGGCAGTAAAAAACTTTCGTTTATAATAAATAACTTCTTCGCAATACTTGTTTAGTTCTGTTTGCTCTCCCCTGCCATATTCAAAGCAGTGTAGAGTTATTTTGTAACCGAGTCTATGGAGGGCTTTAATGCGATAGAAAACGTCAATCGCACCTCCGTAATCTGCAGGAAAGGGAACGTCGAAAGCAACGATTTGTAATTTTTTGTCACTCATTTTTCGATCACTTTTGGATAAATTTCCGCCAAGATTTGACTTTCATTTTCCCAGTTGTCTGTTTGTGAAGCAATCTTGCAATTGGCAATGTATCCTTCTAAACGAGAATTATTCGAGAATAGTTTATTGATGGTCGATGCTAAATTATCGGACGTAAAAGGTTCAATAATTTCTCCAATTTCGTGTTGGCGAATCACTGAGGCAACTTCTTTGATATCCGTTGCAACAATTGCCGTTTGTGTGTGCATATAATCAAACACTTTGTTCGGAAGTGAAAACTTGTAGTTAAGACTTGTCGCCTTATCTAGCGTTAAACCAATGGATGCGTAATGTGTATAATTCATCATTACGTCGTAGGGTTTTTTGCCATAAAACAGCACTTTTTTCTCAATTTTAAGCGCATTTACACGATCTTTCAATTGTGATACGACATCTCCATCTCCAACCACCATCAATATTCCGTCAATCTGTTGCATGGCCTCAACGGCTTCTTCTGCACCTCTGTCAACGTTAATTCCAGCTCCTTGCAAGATGATTAAATTCCTATTTTCTGGGATGCCTAATTCTTTTTTGCTTCGCAGTTCTTTTGGTTGCCAAAGAGGAGAAATATTGCGAACAACCTTGACTTCTTTGTTGTATAAATCACTATAAATCTTTGCGATGGAATCATTAACCGTATAAATTGTTTCCAATGTTGGAAAGATTCTGCGCTCAATACGCAACCATGTTTTTTGCACTTTTGGACGACTCGTTAACTCCGGAACTTCTGTAAAATATTCATGAGAATCATACACCAATCTCGTTTTTCGTTTGAACTTTTTAGCCCAGTGATTGGCAAGAAGGGTATCTAAATCGTTGGCAACTAGAAGATCTACTTTGCGGAACAAAAGCAATAGAAATAAGCGAATGTTATACGAAGCGTAAAATTTAGCTCCTGTTTCAAAGAGCAATTTCATGCGCTTTGTGGTGTATATTCTATTTTCTAAAGGAAGGCTATCTCTTCGTTTTCTGCCAACTAACAAAACGTCATAACCTTGCTTATGTAGAAAGCTACAGACTTTGTGCACACGATTGTCAGTGTATAGATCGTTGGTTACAGAAACGATTGCTTTTGGCATGGGGGTAAATTTACTAAAAGTAATCGCTTTAATGCAGAAAGTAGCCCACTAGCTCATCGTAACTCCTTTTAATTCTAATTAATTAGCAAGAAATGGTTCTCCTCACTAGCTTTTTTCACCAGACGTCAAACGACTAGACATCTATTTATTATCATCAAAACTCTCTATCTCAAAACCTTCTCCAACCTCCCAAAAGCATCCTCAATGGACAAAACATCACTGTAAATTACACGCAAACGGTCATTTTTCTCACTCAACTTCATTTCGCTTGGGTGTTTTTGCATGAAGTCTAGTACTTTTGTAAAAACAGGCGATTCATAGAACTTAGATTGAGGGTTTTTAATAAAATAGCCAATCATTTTGTTTGATTTCAACACAAGTTTTTCTATGCCTAACTTTTCTGCTAACCAACGTAGTCGAAACGACAAAATCAATTCTTCAACTTGCAAAGGAATAGGGCCAAAACGATCTTCTAATTCTGGAATAAATGCGTTGAGTTCTTTTTCATCTTTTAACCCATCCATTTGTTGGTAGATACTTAATCGTTCTGCCACATTGTTGATGTAATCATCCGGTATTCTGACTTCCAAGTCTGTTTCTAGAATGCAATCGTTTACGAAATGAGTGAGGTTATCCGAGTTTCTATCGGCAAATAATTCTTTAAATTCACTTTCCCGTAATTCGTCCATTGCCTCGTTTAGAATTTTCTGATACATCTCAAAACCGATGTCAGAAATAAAACCACTCTGTTCTCCTCCGAGCATATTTCCAGCTCCACGAATATCTAAATCCTTCATGGCGATATTAAATCCAGCCCCTAAATCGGAGAACTGCACCAACGCTTCTAATCGTTTTCTTGCCTCAGGGGTCATTGCTGAAACAGGAGGAGCGATTAAATAACAAAAAGCCTTCTTATTAGAACGTCCAACACGTCCTCTTAGTTGATGTAAATCACTGATGCCAAAATTTTGAGCATTATTGATGATAATTGTGTTTGCGTTGGCAATATCAATTCCAGATTCTATGATGGTTGTTGCTAAAAGAACATCGTATTCATGATTGATGAAGTCCATCATTATTTTCTCCAACTTTTTACCTTCCATCTGGCCATGACCAATGGCGACACGAACTCCTGGACATAATCGTTGTATCATACCAGAAACTTCAGCAATGTTTTCCAAGCGATTGTGCACAAAAAAGACTTGTCCACCACGACTAACTTCATAAGCGATAGAATCACGAATCGCTTCTTCGTTGAAGGCAACGATTTCAGTTAAAACAGGCTGTCTATTTGGTGGTGGAGTATTGATAATACTTAAATCTCTTGCTCCCATTAATGAGAACTGCAAAGTTCTGGGTATTGGAGTAGCAGTGAGCGTAAGTGTGTCCACTGTAGCACGAAGCGTCTTTAATTTGTCTTTGACAGACACGCCAAACTTTTGTTCTTCGTCGATTATCATCAATCCTAAATCTTTGAACTTAACACGGTCAGAAGCAATGGCATGTGTGCCGATGAGAATGTCTATTTCGCCACTGGCAAGTCTTTTTAGAGTGCTTGTAACTTCTTTGGCAGACTTAAAGCGATTGATGTAATCAACGGTACAAGGAAAATCGCCAAGTCGGTCTTTAAAACTTCTAAAATGTTGCAACGAAAGAATGGTCGTCGGAACTAAAATAGCAACTTGTTTATTGTCAGCAACGGCCTTAAACGCTGCTCGAATGGCAATTTCTGTTTTTCCGAAGCCAACATCACCGCAAATCAATCGATCCATCGGTGTTTTTGACTCCATGTCCTCTTTTACAGCAATGGTTGCTTTTAGCTGATCCGGTGTATCTTCAAACATAAAAGAAGCTTCCAGTTCATTTTGCAAATAAGAATCTGGACTAAAACCGAAACCTGGCTGACTCTTTCTTTTAGCATACAACTTGATTAAATCGAAAGCCAGTTCTTTTATTTTCCTTTTGGTCTTTTTCTTGAGTGTTGCCCAGGTTTGCGTTCCTAATTTGTTCATTTTTGGAACGGAACCATCTTTTCCAGTGAACTTTGAAATACGATGCAAGGAATGAATTCCAACGTACAAAACATCGTTGTCTTTGTAAATTAAACGAATTGCTTCTTGTGGTTTTCCGTTAACGTCTATGGTTTCTAACCCCGAGAACTTACCGACTCCATGGTCGATATGAGTTACGTAATCGCCACGTTGCAAATTGTACAACTCTTTGAGAGTTAAAGCCTGCTTTGCCTGCCTGAATCCTTCCTTCAGTCTAAATCGATGATAACGTTCAAAAATTTGATGATCAGTGAAGCAAGTTAATTTGTTGCTTGGAGAAATAAACCCTTCGTGCAGTGCGATGTGAATTGGATTGAATGTTGCATTCGTTTCCATGTCTTCAAAAATTTGCGAAAGACGGTCAACTTGTTTGGGCTGATTTGAAAAGATGAGGTTCGTATAGCCACTTTCTTTTCTTGCCTTCAAGTCTTCTGTTAGCAAGTCAAAATTCTTATTGAAACTCGGTTGCGGTTTAAAGTTGAAAGAGAATTGTTCAGCATTTTTAAAATAATTGTCGCTGCCAAATTCAACAACACTCATCCGCTCCAAGGCATTTTCTAAATCAGAAGGATGTAAAAACAACTCTGATGGAATTGTGGGATTGGAGACGGTCTCAAGGGAATCAAACACCTTGACTGCTTTTTTGTATTCTTTGTTAATTCTATCAGTAGAATGTTCAACAGAATTAATCCAAATGCTAGTGGATTCACCGACAAAATCAAAGAAGGAGACATTGCCTTCCTTGATCATGCTTCCTTGAATATTTGGAACAATATTGAAGTGCTTGTGCGTATTGATTGACAGTTGAGTGCTAGCATCGAATGTTCGAATACTTTCTACCTCATCTCCAAAAAATTCTATTCTAAAAGGATGATCATTGGAAAAAGAAAAAACATCGATGATACCACCACGAATAGAAAATTGGCCAGGTTCGTAAACAAAATCAACTCTGTCAAAACCAACTTCCATCAACATTTCGTTTATAAAGTCGATGGAATAGGTTCTATCTACTTCTACTTTTAGTGTGCTTTTTGCCAAGATTTTCTTCGATGGAATTTTTTCAATAAGCGCTTTTGGATAAGTGACAATCCAAGTGTTACGATTTTTCGAGACTTTATCAAGAACTTCGGCCCTAGCAACCACATTGGCATTGTCCGTTTTTTCTATTTCATAAGGAACTCGATAGGATGCTGGGTAGAAAAGAATGTTAGAATTTTTAGGATTCAATCCTTGCATGTCATTCAAAAAGTAGGCGGCTTGTTCTTTGTCTTCAAGAATAAAAACATGGTTCCCCGGAACTTGCTCAACAACGCAGTTTGCACAAATGGATTTAGAAGAACCAACTAATCCATTCCAATTGATTTTAGAACCAACTATTTGCAGTTGATTGGCTGTAGCACCAATTTGTTCTAACTTAGAAAAAGATGCTTTTAAACTTTTAACATCCATTGATGAGCTTATTTTTTCAAGCAGTTCATTGCTTGTTCTACCATTGTTTTTGAACCAATAAAGAAAGGTACACGCTGGTGCAATTCAGTTGGCGTCATTCCCATAACCCTTTCAACACCTGTTGTCGCTAGTCCTCCTGCTTGTTCAGCAATGTATGCCAAAGGATTGCACTCATAAAGCAAACGCAATCTTCCTTGAGGATCAACGGTAGTTTCAGGATAAATATAAATACCTCCTTTGATTAAATTTCTATGAAAATCAGCTACTAGCGAGCCAATATATCTTCCAGAATAAGGTCTTGGTTCTCCAGGCTGTGTTTGTTGGCAGTATGTTTCAATATATTCTTTAATTCCAGCATTACAAATATTGATATTACCTTCATTCATAGCATAAACACGCCCTGTTTCTGGCATTTTCATATTAGGATGAGAAAGACAAAATTCTCCAATGGATGGATCTAATGTAAACCCATTAACTCCTTTTCCTGTTGTATAAACCATCATAGTAGATGAGCCATAGAGAACGTACCCTGCTGCAATTTGATTGTCACCAGGTTGCAACATGTCTTCTAAAGTTGCAGGAGTTCCTTTAGGACTTTGTCTTCTATAAATAGAGAAGATAGTACCAATAGAAACGTTAACATCTATATTGGAAGAACCATCTAAAGGGTCAAATAAAACAACATACTTTCCAGATTGAGAAAATTCGCTCTCAAAAGGCATAAAGTCATCGTTTTCTTCGGAAGCGATTCCACACACTTCACCTCCTGTTTTAAAAATGGAAATAAAAGCATTATCGGCAATAACGTCTAGTTTTTGTTGTTCTTCACCCTGAACATTTGTATTCCCCTGTGCACCGAGAATGTCTTCCATTAGGCCAGCTCTTCTTACATCATTACTGACAACTTTTGATGCGATTGCAATATCAGAAAGTAAACGTGATAATTCTCCAGAAGCATAAGGGAAATCTGCTTGTTTGTTCATGATAAACTCATGAAGGGTGGTCAATTTTGACATTATTGAGTTTGTTTTGGACAAATATCGTTAAAATGAATTAGAAGAGGTTAATTTGAGAAGATTAATTTAATAACTACCACAAGAAAATGATAAAGGCATATCGAAGACCTTTGCCGAGAGTCATAAATAATAATACGGGGACAAATCGCACTCTAAAAAAACCAAGAACAATTGTAAGAGGATCACCGATAAAGGGTACCCATGAAATTAAACCAAGCCATGCTCCATATTTATTTACACGCACTTCTATTCGCTGCCATTTTTTTTCATTATTGATGTATTTCTGAAGAATTTTTGTCTTGCCAATCATTCCTAAAAGATAGTTGGTTGTTCCACCTAAAGTGTTACTAATTGTTGCAATAATTAACACGAAAACGGGGTCAAAGCCGTAATACAAAAAAGCAAGAACAACAGCTTCTGAGGCAAGGGGGAGAATAGTTGCAGATAAAAAGCAAACTAAAAAAAGACCAAAATATCCGAGTTCGATGTAATCCATAAAAAAACCGAGAAGTATTCACTTCTCGGTTTAAATATAAGGTATTCTGAACTTAATCAGAAAACAAATTGATATTATCTAATAACAACTCTTTTTACCACAGTTCCACTTTCGTTAGAAATTTTCACTAAGTAAACACCCATTCCTTTTGCTGATAAATCAACCGTAAGTTTAGAAGATGTTGTTTGAGAGTAAAATTTCTTACCTAACATATCATAAATAGCGATGTCATTTGATGTGTTGTTATCATTTGTGATAGTAAACACACCCGTTGTTGGGTTAGGATAAACAGCAACTGTTTCCAATGAATTCTCTTGTAATCCAACAGTTCCAACATTCATTCGAATACCGATTGCGGTACCATTTGAGTAAGTCTGATCTCCAGGAATGAAAATCATAGAACCGAAAAATGGTTGTGCAACCGTTTGGTCATCTACAATACTGATAGTGTTTGAACCACTGTTACTAATTAACTCAACAGCAGCAAAATAAGCTCCAGGAGTAAGTGTGGGCAACGCAGAAGCATCAAATGGAATTACAATAAATCCAGCAGCAACATCAGCAGCAGTAATTGTTACAGGGTTACTAATATAAAGAGGCGTTGTTGCATCTCCTAAAAGAACAGCTGTGTCAATAATTGAAGCTGTAATGTCACCTCCAGGAACGGTAGTCCCTGCAAGAAGAACATGAAGTGAACTAATCACAGTGTTTGATTTAATGTGATACATTGCGGCCAATACTAAACCGTCTTCTGCACCTGTGAACGAGTTCGTCCCCATAGAAGCAACGGCAGGTGTTGGATAAACTCCAACACCATCTATTGAATAAACATCAGTAGTTACTTCAAAAGTTCTTGAACCGATATTATCTGAAAATGATGTGCCTCCTGCAGTATCGGCCCCAGCAACTACGGTATAATTACCTGTGTAAACAGCAACACCTAATGTTAAAGGGTCTGTGCTTTCAACTTGTCTTGTTGAGTCTGCCTCAACAAGGTTTGAAGAGTTAGAAGTAAAAGAACCAAAATCTGCTGTTAAGTTTGTAGCTGGCTGATCTAGAGAACCATTATTGTAAACAGTTGCACCAATAATCCAGTTTGCATCTAATTGAGCAGATGGAGTTCTTCCGTACTCAATGCCTTCGTTAAATTCTCCAACAATATAAGTGTTTAACACTTGGACATCATTTAAAGGAAGAGATAATAATTTAACGTCATCAATAAACCAACCAAAAGTAGTCCAAGCTGATTTTGTATTTGAAGTAGTAAAACGAGAAGTCCATGTAAATCTAAACTGAACAGCACTAGAATTACCAACAGTAAATGACGAAACGTTTGTTTGAATTTGCTCAGAGTTTGGATAAACTGCTCCGTTGTTGTTCCCAACGAATACTGTCCGATTGTCATTCGTATAAATATCATTCCAGGTTGTACCGTTAGTACTTATCTGAACAGTTTGCCCATCATTAAATAAAGCTCCGAATTGTTCGAAAGAAAAAATAACACTTTCCGTGTTATTTGTGTTCAATGCAAGATTAGGAATATCTATTGGTGCCGAAGTCATAGTGTATGTTACATTATTCGTAGAATCTACAGATGGTGCAAAATAATCACCGTTATAAACTTCTGCAAAACCACCACCAGAAGTAGAGTTAATGCCTGTACCAAAGGCTGCCCACCAAGAATTAACCGTAGATCCAATGTTCCAACCATAATTTGAACCTGTATAGCCAGGATTGTTTGTTGAGGAGTTTGATAATGTCCAGTTTGCGCCAGAATCAAAATTGTCACTCCAAATTTCTACTCCAAGCTCTTTCGTTACTGGTGTGTTAGTTGTGGTCATAGGAGAAGACATATCAATATTTTGTAAATCTCCCATTTTGTACATTGCTTCTTTTTTAACCTGTGCATTGGCACTAGCAATTAATCCAAGAAATAAAGCACTTAAGTATATTTTTTTCATTGTATAATAATTTGATTTCCACAAATGTACGATATAATATCAACAAAAATTAAACCGATTAAACAATAAAATCTACCGTTTACATAAAAAAGGGAGCGATTTACGAACATCTTTGAGGTTTTTTGAGGATAAAATGACTGTTTCAATACGCTCTTCCGGACCTTTGTTTATCATTTCGTCACCAAGCGCACTGATTATGTTGGAGCAACCGTTGTATTCGTGACCATTATTATCTATACCGATACGATTAACACCAGCAACATAACATTGATTTTCAATGGCTCTTGCTTTGAGCAATGTACTCCAATGATGAATTCTTTTAGTGGGCCAATTGGCAACATATAAAAGAAGATCATATTTCGTATTGCCAAATTCGTCCAGGCTATTTCTAACCATTTCAGGAAACCGCAAGTCAAAACAAATTTGAAGTTGTATTTTCCAACCTTTGTACTCAACTATTACTTCTTGATCACCTGCGGAAAAGGAAAGATCTTCTTTAGCCAAAGTAAAGGACTTACGTTTGTCATAAAATTGAATTTCTCCACTAGGATAAATAAAAACTCCTCTGTTATAATAATTTATGTCCTCTTGTATAATAAGTGAGGTATAAATGGCTGCATTTTTATCGGAAGCAAGGTTTTTCAACCAATTGACAGAAGAACTATCATTCCAGTTTTCAGCGAGAATGCGTACTTGCATGCTAAAACCAGTATTGAACATTTCGGGCAGAATAATCAAATCAGTGTTGACGCTCGACAATAAATCGAGATAATTATCAAAATTTGCCTGCTTGTCCTCCCAAATTTGATTTGCTTGGACGAATGTTATTTTTAAATCTTGCATAAGATAGAGGTTGCAGAAATTAACGTTTCATTGTCTTTCGCAAAGCAAAAGCGAATAATTTTTTGGTCTAGACCATTCTTATTAAATACAGAAATCGGGATAGCTGCGACACCATATTCTTTGGTTATGCGCTGACAGAATTCCACGTCATGTTCTTGTGAAATAGAACTGTAATCAACCGTTTGAAAATAGGTCCCCTCACAAGGGAGCAATTTAAATCTTGATTTTTGCAATAACGAATGAAAAAGATCTCTTTTGGCTTGATAAAAGGCACTCAATTCTTTTACTTTCACAACCTTTAAATATTCTGTTAAAACGGATTGAGCAACACTGTTCACACTAAAAACATTGAATTGATGAACTTTTTTGATTTCAATCATTAATTCTTCAGGAGCTACCAAATAACCCATTTTCCAACCGGTGATGTGAAAAGTTTTACCAAAAGAGGAGATCACAATTGTTCTGTGATGTAAATTATTGAGAGAATGAGCCGAAATGTGGTCTTTTTCAAAATGGATGAATTCATAAACTTCATCTGATAGTAAGAGAACTTGTTCGTTGTCAAGTAACAGGCTCTTTAAGTGATTTACATCTTCCAATGACCACATTCTGCCGGAAGGATTGTGCGGGTTATTGGTGATGATCATTTTTGTCTTCGCGCTAAACGCTTGTTCTATTTTCTCCCAATCAGGCAAAAAATCGTCTCCAAGTTGTACATGAACGGGCGTGCCGCCTGCAAGAGTTACTGCAGGTTCGTAGCAATCATAACTTGGGTCGAGTATAATTACTTCATCGCCTTTGTCGATTAAAGCAAGTACACTTGTGAATATTGCTTGCGTAGCACCAGCGGTAACAAGCAATTCTTTCTCTGCAATAAGCTCACGTTGATGCTCTTGAACAATTAATTGCTGTATTTGCAAAAGTAAAGCAGAAGAGCCAGCCATTGGCATATATTGATGAATGTCTTCAGAGGCTTTTTGTTTTAGGATTTCTACTAATACAGGATCAACAGGGAAATTAGGAAAACCTTGGGATAGATTTATAGCATCGTTTTCTTTTGCTAGTTGAGACATGACAGTAAAAATGGTCGTACCGACAGTTGGAAGTTTAGAGTTCATTTAACTGAGTTTAGTTAAAACTAACAAAAATCAGCAAATTAAGGATGCTATGAACCATACAAATGAGAGCTCGAATTACAATAACTTAACACTACAAGAGTAAAAATAGCTAATAATGTTATAATATTGTATTCTTAAAAACGGAACAACATGAAAAATTTAGGAGCAACTATTATTTACGGATTGATTATAGTTTTAACAAGCGTTTCTTTTTCTCAAGAAATTAAGAAACAGAAAGCAGAAAAAACGAAGGAAGTAAAAATGGAAATTGAAAACGGCAAGAAATTGCTAACTATCATTACCACAGAGAACGGCAAAGTTACTGAAGAAGTTTTTGAAGGGGATGCGGCAGAGCTAAAAATGGCTGAATTAGAAGGAAAAATAAACTTTAAAGAGGAGAGTCAGAAAATTAAATTAGAAGATGTTGATGGAAAGAAAAAGTTGACCATAGTCACAACAAAAGCAGGAAAAAAAACAGAAGAAGTATTCGTGGGAGACGAAGCGGAGAAAAAAATAAAGGAAATAGGCCTCCAAGAATCAAAAATGATAGAAGTAGAAAAGAAAGAGGTTAAAGAAAAGTAGAGGTTACCAGCCTCCGCCACCTCCACCACCAAAACCACCACCGGAAAAACCACCACCGCCAGAAAAGCCTCCACTTCCCCCACCACTTTTAGAGGGAGGAACAGATGCTGATGAAATCACAGCCGATAAATCATCTCCTATACTTGTGAAGTCGGCAAATAGAGAACCGACATAATAGGGCATAATAGATGACATTCCTTTTTCTATTTCTTTGGGGTCAAATTTACCTGCCCACTCTTCAGCAACTCCAAGAGCAATAGCATAGGATAAATTATCCTCAAAATGCGTGAAATTCATTTCTGGGGGATTCATAAGCTCAATGCGTTGCTTATCTGCATACTTCATATACATTTTAAACCCTTCAATTTCGTCCATTTTTTCTCTGCCTAAGCGCGTTGGTTGCTCAATTAAACGAATAAAAAGAAAATTAAAAGCAATTGAAATTATAACTGCCACGATTACAATTAACACTGAACCGCCATAAAAAAAATAAGCGAGAAGGCCTCCTAGGGCTATGAATAAAGTGAATAAAAATGGTCGACCAACGAGTTGGTTGTTTCTAAGGTAAAAAGTGTTGTTTTGTTTCTTATCAGTATTCGCAACTAATTTCTCGGAGGTTGAGGCGAGGTTAGAATTATATTTGCCTTTTTCGATGATTACTTGATCAGATATGCGGAAAAAATTGTCAAAAAACATTTTTTCGATATCATTTAAAGAAGAGAAGTCTTTTTTTTCTAGAACTTTATCAAAGGTGTATTTATTGTGTTTAAATATTACTCCCTTTTTTTCTAGGTTCATTTTTACAAAGCCCTTCATAACAAGTCCAATGAGAATAGAACCAAACATTGTATCTGTCTTCTTCCCTGAATTTTCTAGGTAAGCACATTCTGCCGGAGAAAAGTCTTTGGGCGAATTATAAATAGGGATAATTACCCCTGGTTTAGGATCGACTCCATGCTTTCTCCACTTTTTGTACATAAAAAAGAGGTTTAAAAACAAGCCTAGTCCACCGATAATATACAACATATATGTTTTTATCCATAGCCACAATTTGTCAAAAAAAGTAGGATAGCTCACAAAACCCTTTTCCCAAGCAACGGCAACGGTTAGGTTTTCATTGTATTCTACTTTTTTGGAGAATGAGTAGGTAATGAAGCTGTCATCTTTCGTGGTGTTAAAGTCTTTGTTGACTGCTCCAAATCGACCAGTATAGCCATCATATTGAATAAGTTCTGCTCCTTTTGGGTAATGGATGGTTGCTGAAAGTTGATCCATTTCGACCTCCCAACCATTTCCGTTGACATTCCAATAAAGCTCATCAAATTTTTCATTGTATAATAGAACGTCTGAGACTTCATAAGAAATCTCATAAACATACAGACTTTCTGCTAAGAATATATCCTCGTCTCCAACGTAAATTACAATCCCATTGTCTTTTTTTTCGGTGAAGTAATCTTCTTCTTCTCCATTCTTTTTGACAGACAGTAATTCAAATCCGACATGTACATTTCCTCCCCTGTAATCATATGATAAAGGAATTTCTCGGTAGATTCCTCGTTTAAAAATATCCCCGTTGATATAGACTTTTATTCTCTCTGTAACTTTAACATGATTATTTGCTAGAATTTCGATGTTGCTGTGAAAAGAGAGTACTTTTTCGCTAAAATCAATTGAATTTTGCGAAAAACAAGCATTTTGCGTGAATAAAAGGAACAACAAAGGAATTAGAAACTTCATGTTTAGTTATTTAAATTAATCTCAGGAACGGCTTTTTCATCTTCATTTATTTCGTAAAATCCGACTTCTTTGAAGCCAAATTTACCAGCAACTAAAACTGCGGGAAAAACCTCTATTTTCGTATTGAAATCACGTGTTGCTCCATTGTAGTATCTTCTGGACATTGCTAGATCATTCTCAACCGCAGATAGGTTATCCATTAATTTTAAGAATTGTGTATTTGCTTTTAATTCTGGGTAATCTTCAACCGTAATTTTGAGTAAATTTAAGGTGTTCGTTACTTTTTGATCAATAGCAACAGTTCCTTCTAAGTTGGAACGATTATCAACTCCACTTCTCAATTCCACTATCCGTTCCAACATATCTGATTCGTGTTTGTTGTAAGCTTTAGTAACCTCCACCAACTGAGGAATTAACGAAAATCGTTTCTTGAGTTGTACATCGATGCCACTAAAAGCTTCATCAATCACATTTTGTGCGCGCACCAGACGATTATAAATAGTCCAAAGAAAAACACCTATTATTAAGATGATCCCTAGAATGGTAAGTAGAATTGTCATAGAGTTTGTTTTGTTAAAAATAGCAAAATCCTACCTCTAAGGGAAATTCTTAGAAAGAAAGGGAGGGTTTGAGGGAGGAGGGCTGGTAACGATTGAATAAAGCACAGCAATCCACTTTACCCACATTGCGTTTACTTCAAATTTAGCAATTCTATTGTCCTTTTTATCCTATTGAGCTTATTTTATCCCGCTGTCAGCATAAAATTCAGTTACTTTAATAGTATCACAACTAAACCCGATTTCACCCAAAAACATCGATTTTTTGGAATACGGTTAAACCAAAAACCGACACTTCTACTTGCCTAAAACAACATCCAAACTTGCACAAAACGCACTTGCCGCTTCTTTCAGATATTCTTCTGTATGTGCTTGAGAAATGAAACCTACCTCATAACCACTCGGACCAAGATAAACTAATCTACTCTTAAGTTAAAATGCTGAAAATACCCATTTGATTCAATATTCACAAAATACAAACCAGAAGCGAGACTAATATCTGTTTTAAATTCTACAAAATTCTCTTTTACTCGTTTAATTGTTACGGGAATTTCAAGGCCGTTAACACTATACATTGAAATGCGAACCTCGTTGTCAATTATTTTTGCGTTAGATTGTATTGTAATTTTATGTTCATCTTTAAGTGGGTTTGGACTCAAGTGAAACTCAACATTGGTTAGTGTATCTTCAATTGGACTTGTTGGTAGCCTATCATTACTTTTGCTTTCATCAGCTAAAACATTGTTTGACTCATTAATAGGTATGCAAACGACACAGTTAAAAACTCCAGGATATAAATAAGTTGTAGGTCCAATTAAAACACTGGTGCCTCCAGGATTAACAACAATGCTTTGACCAGCAAAGAGCGTATTGTTTGAACCTAGATTAAAATGCTAATGCAAGTTTTAGTTTAAAAAATATTCCCTTGATTTTTTCAAACCAAGGGAAAAAGCTAAACTTTGTATTATGAAGCACAAACAT
>Ga0316208_1001592_pt1 | contig 20737 bp, 24 predicted proteins | sample 3monopyrite_MG_FD_204944 | JGI IMG/M metagenome (GOLD analysis project Ga0316208, IMG submission 204944) | Microbial mat bacterial communities from mineral coupon in-situ incubated in ocean water Damariscotta River, Maine, United States -... | ecosystem: Environmental > Aquatic > Marine >...
CTTTACAGGACATGTTATGGATAGATATCGCTATCTATTTTTCACAACTCTCATTTGGCTTCGATACGAATCACCATTTGAGTTTTCACCTCTTACTCACCTTGCTCTCCACATAGCATCAAACATTGATTAACTAAATCAACTACGCCTTAGTGTTCCCTTGTTAGTTTTAACCAACGATTTATAACGCCACTTGCTTAGTATTATTCCTTAGTCTTAAGACCTACCCCAATTAATTAAAATCAGGTTTCAGCGGACCGAGATTCCAAAGCATCTCGCTTACTAAAATAATATTTTCAACTTTCGTACTACCAGGTGACTAACCCTGATAATGGCTTTATAAAACTTACTCGTTAGCACCATCTACAACTGCGGTGCTTTTCCTGGCTTGAGCTATACACCGATCTAAAAAAGGTTGCCCCTTTCTAGTACCGTTTTGCCTACATTTCTGCGTACAAAACCCATCGAGATTTCCCTCAATGCTGAACCCACCAGACAAGATTATGTCATACCCATTTCGAGCATCCCACAATAACGGATTTTCACCGTTTTGGATAAAACAGGATTTACTATGTCACCATAGCTTCCGTTTCCAAGTCGCCCAATCTCAATCAATTTTTCAATCAATTGTCTTTCTAAAAAAATCGACTCGAATGGAGTATTTCAACTCCAAGCGGTCGTTAAGCGTAACGGGCCCAATTACGGGCAAAACGCTTTGACGATTGCTAGTATTTAGATAGGTAATCTAAATACTAAATGTGATAGTTAATCACAAGTACGTCATTAAATGACAAGCAAATACAACAATAAATCTAGGGGTAGCAACCCCAGATAATATTATTTATGTGTGGTGGCTGACCCCTAGCAGTAGTTATACAAACCGCTAGTCTAGTCTTGTCGATGATTTTTCATCAACCTTGAAATTGTAACATATAAAAACGTATTTTTGTTAAAAATACGGAATCTCTTTATATTAACCCTCATTTATGCTAAGCTTTTTACAAATAACTATTATTAACCCTGAATTAATGTTTTTACAAAGAAAAAAAACAGTTGCCATGCAAAGGATATTAACCCACATTAGATGGGGTTATATTTACCATACTAATGGTTTTGTTAAAGCAGAAAAGTTACAAGATTTAATAGAGAAATTTTCTAAAAACTATAAAATTGATTTAAAAGAACATCAGCGGTATTACCAAAAAAACAAAGGTAATTGTAATTGTTTTTTCACTTGTTACCCAACTGAAAAAAATGGAAAGAAAGTTTTTGCTTGGTGGTTGTTGGCTACCAAAGGAGCAGGAATAATTAAGAGCAAAGAACAGTTAAAATCCGCAGAAATCAAAAATGAAAGAGTAACCTGGTTAGATGAATATGTGGTGGTCAAAAGCCCAAGAAAAGGTAAAGGAAAAGAACCAGGTTACACTTGGAAAATGACCGACATAAATATAAATTTATGGCTAGAAAGAATTAGATCATCAATCAGAGTGAAAGAAGATAACTCAATGTTAAAACAATGTCTTTGGTCTCTCAAAAGAGTACCTGGATTTAGGGGTAATCGAGAAAATGTGAAAATGTTTTACAATGTAATTAAAAACGAAATTAAAAGAGCTAAATCTAAAGCTTGGATTGTTGATGATAATGAACTAAAAATTGGATATATTAGAGCTTTGAAAAATGATTTTATTGATGTGTCTATGGCTGTTGAAAATATCAAATCAGGTAGAAAGCTTGATTTTCAGCTTTAAAATAAATGTTGCAGAATTGCAAGAAATATTAAATAATAACGCATCTAGCAGGTGCAGCAACACCTGCTAGACACTTCACATAATTTAACTAAAAGGAGTTAAAAAATGAGCAAAAAAGAGAATAACAATAATAAGGATTTATATCCATTCAATGGATATAAATCATCTAAAATAGAAAATTATAAATTGCATGTTTTTGATAAATATTCAAAAGATAACATTGGATTGGTCAATGGAAAATCTCAAAGTGATTGCTTGAGAAAAGCCCATGAACTATTTGATGAATCCGAATTTATTTTTTCATTCAATGCTAATTCAGAATTGAGAATCAAAGAACACTCTAACCCTAAACTACTTTATATTTTCCATGAAGATACTCTAGAACATTGTAATACTATAGTTGGGAAGACTAAAAAGGAATGTTGGGATTTAGCAGGGGAACTTTTGAATAATGATTCATTCGATGTAACATTCGATCCTCGATTTGGACAGATTAATGGTATTGAATCAACACAAACTAATTGTTATTTATATGCGTACTAGAGTTTCAATAATAAATGAAGGAGGTAGAAATCTAAATAAATTATAGCCAATAACGAAATGGCTAAAGTTGCTTTTTTGATTAACTTTTAAGGTAAAATTTTAAAACGAAGTGCGTGAATTAGGAATAGCGCAATTCCATTTTTCCGAGTAATCAAATGAAAAAAATTATAATTATGCTGATGTTATCAGCCCCAGTATTCAGTAATGAGCTAGACTATTACGGTTTAAACTCAACCCAAATAAATGCAATGGATAACTGTTGCACAACTCAAAAACAAGTAGATAAGGCAATCAGTGATTATCATCAAAAAATTGCTAAAAAACTAGCCAAAAATAATCCCAACCAAGCAATTGGAATTATCAAGGCCAATACTCAAAAAATCAGAATAATTCAAGGCGAAAAAGTTCAAGGTAAACATTGGCTGCAACCTAACGATGTCAAACCCTTTGATCGATTAATATTTCTTCCTAAACCACAGGGAGAGATCAAATGAAAGCATTAAAACTATCAGTGGTTTTGGGAGTAATTCTTTCCTTTTGTTCGTTTGCAAATGACAAAGATAAACTTCAACAATCGCAAGCTAATCGAGAAATCCATAATGAGCTGATGTTAACAATGATTCAAAATGAAGCTGATTCAGTTGCATTATTAACTCAATCAATTAAGAAGTGGTTTTTTGAAGGTTCACATCAAAGTAGGGTTCATGAATTTAACAAATCTTATGAGATTCCATTGGATGAAGTTAAATCTGATGGGTATTTGTCAAGCTCTGCATTTTTAAGAAGACCAGGGCAAACGAGTGGAGTTGATGAAGAATCAAACTTGTGGATTAACTACACGGCCAAAGTTCAAAAAAGCAATATCATATCTGGATTGCATTTTAAATTTATAGTGACACTAGGTGAAAAATCTACACCTTTACCACCTCCGTTTGTGCCAAATTGTTTTGTATATGCTACATATACAAATAACGGTGCTATTATTGGTTGGAATTGGCATGAGTTGCCATCAAAGGCGGGTAAGGTTTTGCCGTATGCAGGACAAACCTGTGCAAGTTTAAGCTTAGGTGAAATTAACAGCGTTAGAAGTTATGTTATAAATAATTGGAGTAATTATATTCCACCAGGGCCAACACCTAATTCTGCAGGAAGTTGTAGTGTTGTTTCATCGTTGCCAGGCTTTGTAACACCTCCTTCTTTGAGCTATGAAGACGTTGCTATATGTCAGTTTGCATACGTTCCACCAGTGACAGCTACATATTGTGAAGCAAATTTATATTTAGCTAGATTGTCTGGTTCAACGACAGTTCACCCAATACAAACAACGACTAATGATTGTTCTGCATCTCAATTACCTGCTTTTACAGTGCTAAGTAATGGTTTAGTGGGAACTTTAGTTACTTTATCGACACCTTCAATTTGCAGTATCGTATCTGCTCATGAGGTTAGATGCATCTCAAATGAATTAGATGATCCTTCAAACCCACCTGATCCTGATCCACCTAATCCAGGCGATGTTGAATGTGAAGTTTTTGTTTTTGATCAGGAAGGTATATTGCCACCTGTTAGAACACATTATTGGGATGATAGGGATTGTACTGGTATGTATTCAGCTACTCAAACAATATTAGAGTGGTTGCAATTCGATGAACATTATTACAATGTATTTGATCTTAATGCAGATGGAACAGACGATCCAACAAAAGTTTTATCAAATGAATTTTGTGAATTTCATTTAGATAGTTCTGGTTCTCTAGGAAGTCAATTTGCAGATGATACTTATTGGAATTGTGGCAATAATGGTAAAAGAGACAACTTTGTATTTTTGTATAATACACATAATCCTGATGCGCAAATTTCTAACTGTGAAGAATATACAGGGACGTTAGCACCAGGTGATGTTGAACATAAAGCAAAATGCGAACAAGCTGAAACAACTATTGACGTTACTTTAAACTCTGGTAGTTGGAATTCATATTGGGAATATGTTCCTTATGATCCAAATGGAGACCCTCTTGGCGGTACTGAAAGTATAGATTCTGGTATTCTTGCATTGACTGGAAACAGTGGAATTAATGACGGCATGGTAATGACAAGATCAATGAGTACCGGTGGCGTTCATGGTGATACTGATGAAAGACGTTATTATCCGTGGATAACTATAGAAACAGGCTATACAATTAATGACCTATTAAGTGCGGGTTATACCTATAATTTAAGTTACGTTCTAAGCTATAGAGCGCCTGCAACAGTTGATATGGAGTGTGAAGAATCTGGCTCGGGCAATATGGTTTCAGGAGGGTTGTTTTTTGAAGCTCAGTTTGACTTTGGAACCGATCCTAGTGGTCGTGGAACTTGTGAGTGGACAGGTACTATCACAGAATATAAAAATGGTGTTGCTACAGGAAAGTCAAGTGCAGTAGAATTTGAATTGAATGTCAATGGCTACTAATAAAGTTAAGCTATTCACCATATTAATCCTAATTGTGTTTGTTGGTGATGTTTTGAGCCAAGAACAAGAAATTGTAATTGATAAGCCTGTGGGTGAATTTGCAAACAATATCACTACTATATTTTTTGCAGGTTTAAGCACTGTTTTAAAAGATTCGGTTTTTTATAGATTTAGTGTTGCTCTGGCAATATTTTGTGTTTTTTGGTATGTAGGAAGAATGTATTTTCAGTGGCAATCTGGTGATATTGAATCTAGCTTTAAGTTTTTATTGTCAAACGGAATGATGGTATTCGTTGTAGCTTATCTTTCTATTGGAGCTGTTTATATGGATGCCCTGGCAACCTATGTAAAATTTATACATGCAATTGGTAACAGCATTCAGTTGGCTTTCATTGGGACTTCTGATATTTCGGCAAGTGCTGAATATATTGAAAAAATCATGTCCTCCGTGATTTTCGATGATTCAGATTTGTCATGGTATGAACAAATTTCAATTGGATTTAATCTAGCAATTATGTGGGCATTGGTTTGGCTGCTAATTGCATTAGCTCATTTTCATTCTTTGTTTGCAGATATATTTATATATGTTTTGTCTGTAGTTGGTCCAATATGCATTCCATTAGTTTTGGTTCAAAGGTTAGACAAGGTATTTGATGGATGGGTGAATGGTATGATTTCATCTTTTTTCTATTTTGTTTTTGTAAAAATTATTTTGTCAATAACAGTCATGATTGTTGGATTAGGCTATTTAAGCATGCCTGCTTATTTAGATTTTATAATAGATGGACAAATAAGTTTAGAGCCTCATGTAGTGCATGTTGCAGATGCTAGTGATGTTGCAAAACCAATGTTGTTTTTCTTTGTAGCATTAATGGCTATGTTCAACATTCGTTCTTTTGTAGCGACTATGGTTGGCTCAAGTGGCATGAGTGGATTAGCAGGTGGCGGGGCAGGAATGGGAATGTTAAGAATGGGCAACAAGAAACTAAGAAGTTAATTTAACATATTAAATAATATATATTATATAGCATATATTATTTAATATATGCTATAATAAACTTAAGCTATATATAGCTCAATCGAATTGGTGAAATTACTATGAAAATATATAAATTATTATTAATGAATTTGGCGTTATGCATTACTTTTAAAGTAATAGCACAGTCAGAACAAGCAGGCATTGATCTTGCAAATTCTTTTCCTAAAATCACTCTAGGAAATATCAAACCGGATGTACCTGCAGATGGATTTTATTGGGATAAAGATGATCCTGGTTGGGGAGTGAATATAGAGCTTCAAAGCCGTAATGATACTGAAAGTGGTTATTTTTTGTTTGGTACTGGGTTTTTCTATAAGGAAAATGGATCGCCATTTTGGTGTGCTTTTTCTGAACCGTACTTACCTAATGCAGATGTTAATCAATGGCGGGATGACAAACAGTTTTCAAACTTACCTAGTGGCCATAATGACATTCCTATGATGTCTGACCAAGTAGTGCCTTGTTATATCATGACGGGTGGTACTGCTTTGGGTTCGGATAACAAAAGAACAAACTCGGTAGCTGACGTAATTAATATAAGATTGGTTTGGAGAAATCCCTCAGATTTGGAAATAACACCAGAAGGTGGCATCACACATTATTCTGCCAGAATGGGGTTTAGTGATGACCTAAATAATCCAAGTTTGGATTGGGTGATGAATTATCAATGGCAAATTGTTGGTGCAAGCAATATCTATGTGAATACAGGAGATAGTGACCCTAACACCAATAAAAAAAATCTTAATGATAACTTAGCTACTAATTTTGAAAAATTTGATGCTGATGAACAGGACGATTTGAAAAATTATGTTGGGCATGAACAAGGGTTTGTTTATTATATATCAACTCAGAAACTGTCTACAAAGTTTGTTAATTATACAAATTATGATACTTCTTTAGCAGGAATGTTTGAGCCGTATGTTAATGGTGGTATTTCTAATAATGCTTGGGTTGTATTAGTTCACAATCTGGAAAAACAAACAGTGAGTTTATTCACAGTTGGTGGTGAAAAAGCATCGCAGAGTTTAGACCCAGATTGGGGGACACCAATCAAGTTTATAGCAAAGGTTAACCCTGATGCAGATGTTTTAGATTTTTATGCTTTAAAGTGTAAAGGAGAAACACTTGAATGTGATCGAACAGCTAGAACTTATCGAAATACTGATATGGCAAACTGGTCTCCGCAAAATGTACATAGAACTTCTATGAAGATGTTTAAGTTTCAAACTGGTGGAAAAGCCTATTTGTATCAACCAAATGTAGGCGAATCTGATTCTCAGTCAATGAATCGAATTAAAAACCAGTTGATTGATGATGGGATTTTGGAAGAATAATTCAGTCTAAAATTAAATATAAAAAAGCCAGGTTAATCTCTGGCTTTTGTTTGTAATATATATTATTTATATATATACTATATGTTATGTATTATTTATGAGAAAAATATGATAACGATAATAGGGTGTAACAAGGGCGGGGCAGGGAAGACAACTACCGCAACTAACATAGCTATAGCACTAGCTCAACAAGGTAAAGACGTAGTAATGGTTGATGCAGATAGTCAGCGTTCATTAGCTAAATGGTATGCAGACAGAGAAGAATCTGAACAACAACCGTCAATGGTTTTAATTGAAAAACAAGACAATATTTCACAAACTTTAAAAGCTTTGAATGAAAAATACGAGCATGTGATTGTTGATGTTGCAGGAAGAAACTCACGCGAACTTGTAACAGGCGCAATGGTGGCAGATATTATAATTGCACCTCACCAAGCATCTCAATTGGATTTAGACACACTTAGCGAACTAGAGAGTCAGATAGTTAAAATTCGTGATTTTAATCCTGATATTCAAGTATATGTATATCATGCAATGGCCTCAAACAACTCTAAGGTTAGAGGTGTTGAGCGCGATGAGTTTTTAGCATATGTAGCTGAGTTCAAAGAACTTAAACCATTAAAGTCAATTGGCTACTATAGAAAAGCTTATAAGGATGCAATACCACTAGGACAAAGCGTTCTTGAGCGAGAGAACGCCCTAGCTAAAAATGAAATTAATGAATTAGTCAATGAGGTTTATGAAAATGGTTAAAGTTAGAAAATCGGAACCAACAGAAAAAGAAATTGAAAAAGTGGCCAATGAGCTTGCTGATAGGACATATGGAAAAGAAAAAGACAAAACAGTTGGTACAAGCATCACTATTCCTCAATCTTTGTTGCACCAGGCAGAAGATGTCGCTTTTCAAAATAAAAGGAATGGCATTGAACCAAACAATGTGAGTGCAATCATTAGAGCGTCGTTGATTGATTATTTATCGAATAAATAAATAAAACTTTATGACTATAATAGACTTTGAAACAAGGAAAAAACTTCCATCTATAGCCTGGAAATGCAAATTACACCCCAAAGGATTAATAATAAGAAAGGGCACGACAATAATGTGTGACTATATTAAAGAGGGTTGGTTTAAGTTAGAAAAAGAAATGTTGGCACTTGAAGTTTTGTCATTAGTCGAAGACAAAATAAATAAAGATGGAAAAATCGATCTTAAAAAAACAAAACTTGATATGGTCGAATTCGACTACAGCCAACGTGGTAATAGTTGTATAGTATTTATTCGTCAATGTTTCAATTAAGCATGAAACCAATTAGAGATGCAAGTTGTGAAAAACATGATTACTAAAATGACATTACGAAAAACGAAGGAAGATGATTTGATGCTTGATCAATTAAAAGTAGTGACAGGTATTAATACCAAAGCTCCTGCATTATTAAAAGTTGGTCATTCATATCTTGAGTTAATGGGGTTTCGTGCACATTCCCTCCATATTAACCTTAGGATTTTTAAAAGCCTTTAATACCAACGGTTTTGAGTTAATCAAACAACAAAGACAACGTTTTGTGATACTACTTAATTATGTTTTATTTTAATTCTACATCAACAATTTAAGAGAGCTAAGGGTTATTTTCGAGGGGATGTGCACAAAACCCCTTGTATCTTATCAATACATAGACTAGAATTCAATCATGACCGACGGTCGGTCAGATAAAATTATGAGAGGGGTTTATGGCAATTATTGTAGACAAAGATAAAAAACGCAGAAACATTGCAATCGCTTGCACAGATTTGTTATTAGAAAAAGGTTTAAAAAATTTAAGAATTGCAGAAATAGCAAAGACAGCAGGTATTGGTAAAGGAACTGTTTATGATTATTTTGCTAATAAAGAAGCTGTTGTATTTGAAATAATCAGAAACTTAATTCAAGAACACCATGAGGACTTAAATGCTCGAAGTGATGAAAATACCACGTGTCGAGAAAAAGTTCTTTATTTGTTTGATTTCTATTTGTGTGAATTTAATGATTATCAGCAACACCTCAAAGTTTATAAAGAATACATTGCTGCCATTTTAAGTAATGGTGATTTAAGCATGTCAGAATTTAATAAAGAATGCACTGACTTCATTCATCAAATACTCACTAAAATAATTCATGACGGTATAGTTAAGGGTGAAATTAAAGCTGTGGCTGAAAATTTAATATATGGAATGTTGGCATCAGAACGAGGCTTTATGCTGATGGATTGGACAGAAAACAGAACATGTAAACAAAAACTTAAAGTGTACATAAACACTTTATTTGATTTAATAGAGATAAAATAATGAAAAAAGTACTATTGATACTTGGTTTGGTTTTAAGTTTAAGCATTAATGCCAAAGAAGTTTATGCGACATTTACTGTCTATGCACAAAAAAGTGCTAAATTAGCTTTTAATTATTCTGGAATTGTCAAAGAAATCAATGTTGACATCATGAGTGTTGTTAAACAGGGGGATGTGCTTGCTACACTGATTAGTGATGATTTAATCGCAACCAATAAAGCATCTAAAATCACTTTAAAATATGCGAAATCTGAGTTGGAAAGATACCAGGGTTTATTTAATAAAAAGTTGATTGATAAGTCACAACTGGATAAATATGCACAGGCTTATGATGCCATAAAAGCACACATTGAACTAGAAAAAACCATATTTGCAAAAACTATACTGCGTGCCCCTTTTAATGGTGTGATAACTAAAAGAATGATTGAAGCAGGTGATGTGGTTAGTGGTCAAATGTTGAAAACAGCTTATGAGATACAAAGTGAACATGACAGAATGTTAGTGGTACAGTTTGATCAAAAATACAATACACAAGTAAAAATAGGAGATATTTTTAAATATAAATTGGATGGTGATGACAGTCAGCTACAAGGAAAAATATTCAGAATTTATCCCACTGCAAATATTGACAATCGCAAGATAGCTGTTCAAGTCTTAGCAAAAGATTTGAAAGTAGGTTTGTTTGGTGAAGGATATATTGTGACAACTAACATAGTGTCAGACTCGGAAACGCAAGAGTAAAATTATGTATAAATTTGCAATCAATAGACCAATCACCATCTTAATGGCAGTAATGGCATTAGTTATATTTGGCTTAAAATCATATACATCCATGCCACTGGCGCTTTTTCCTAATGTGGATTTTCCAATTATCACCATTAAAACTACCTATCCTGGAGCTGATGCCAAAACTATCGAGTCTAAGATTACCGATAAAATTGAAGAAGCTGTTTCAGGTATAAATGGAATCGATAAACTAAATTCAACTAGCTATGAAAGCTTGAGCTATGTCATTGTACAATTTGATTTAGAACGAGACATTAATGAGGCAGCCAATGATGTGCGTGATAAGATTGGTGGTGTTATATTACCCGTTACTGCCGAATCACCGATCGTACAAAAAATCAGTACCGCAGGTGAGGCCATTAGCTTGTTTGTCATCAATAAAAAAGGCAACAGTTCAGCTTTGATGCAAATGGTTGATGAAATAATTAAACCTCGCTTACAACGCATCAAAAACGTTGGTGATGTGGATATTGATGGTTATCAAGACCGTGAAATTAGAATCATGGTTAACCCTTATTTGTTAAGTAAGTACCAAATTTCTGCCTCAGAATTACAAAATAAAATTAGTCAAGAGAATTACAAAGCAAGTACAGGAAAAAGCATCAATGAAACGCAAGAATTGATCATAAAATTCCAAGGAGATACTAAAAGTGTTGAGGCATTAGCAAATATTGAGATAAAACATGGATTACACCTCAAAGATTTGGCAACAGTTAGCGATGGACTAAGTGATGTTGAGAGTTTTTCCTCATATAAAGGAAAGAAAGGAGTTATGCTTAATATCATAAAAATATCAGGCACAAATGTAATCGGTATAATTGACGGGGCTAAGAAAATTATGCCAGAGCTAAAAGAACTGGCAGGCGAAGATTATGAGTTAATTTTGATTAAAGACCAATCGGATAAAATTCTGCACAGTGTTAACCAAGTTAAATTTGATTTAATCTTCGGTGCGATATTGGCTATCTTTATAGTCTTTTTGTTTTTAAGAAATTTTACAGCCACCTTAGTTTCTGCATTGGCAATTCCCACTTCAATTATTGGCACTTTTGCCATCATTGATTATATGGGCTATGATTTAAACAAATTGACTTTAATCGGATTAACCTTGGCTATTGGAATATTCATAGACGATGCCATTGTTGTGATTGAAAATATCAGTAAAAAAATGGAATCTGGTATGGAGGCCTTTAAAGCCACTTATGAAGGTGTGCATGAAATAGCCTTTTCTTTATTGGCAATTTCTGCCATGTTATTAGCAGTATTTATCCCTGTGGCATTTATGAGCGGTTTGGTGGGTAAGTTTTTCAATGCCTTTGCCATGACTGTTGCTTCAGGCATAGTGTTATCCTATTTGGTAGCAATTATGCTGATTCCAACTATCGGGGCTCGTGTTTTGCGTCATAAAGAAACCAAATTTCATGCCAAAACAGAACCCCTTCTTAAGGCACTTGATAATGCTTATGTAAAAATATTAAAGCCTTTGATTCGGTTTAAATACATCACTGTGTTAGTCACTTTTGGATTGCTCATTTTATCAAGCAAAACATTTACCAATGTCGGCATGGATTTTGTTCCCACAGAAGATAACAGCGAATTTCAAATTACTGCAAAGGCCGAAGTTGGCACCTCAATCGAAGCCATGAAAATAAAAATGCAAGTCATCATAGATGCGGTCAAATCAGATGATATGGTTGACTATTATGCATTAAGTATAGGTTATACAACAGCCAATGAATCCCACAAAGCTATGGTTTATGTCAAACTTAAACCGATCCAAGAACGTCCAATTGGTCAAATCGAAATAACCCAAAACTACCGTGATAAATTTGCCTCCATCAAGGACATGAAAATTGCAGTTGAAAAAATTCCAGCCATAAATACTGGTGCGAGCAACGCTCCTTTACAAATTGTCATAACCGGTGATAGTTTAGACAAACTCCAAGAAGTTTCAACCAAAGTTACTCAAATGCTGGGCGAGTTTGAAGGAGCCGTTGATATTGATAGTGATTATCAAGATGGTAAGCCTGAGATCAATATTACTGTATTGCGACACAATACTTCAAGGCTTGGCATAACCGCTTTAGAAATTGCTACACTGTTAAATTCCAACTATTCCAGTGACCGTGAAATCAGTACCTTTGAACAAAAAGGCAGAGAGTATGATATAACTTTGCGGTTTGATGATGCCAGTCGTGCCAATATTAATAACATTAAAAAGCTACAAATTCGAGCTGCCAATGGCGAATATGTCTTTCTTGATGGTTTGATTAAATTTGAACAAAGCACTTCAATCGCATCGATCAATCGCTATAACCGTGAGAGAAAAGTTATGGTCAGTAGCAACTTATCCAATGTTCCATTAAACTCTTTGGTCAATCAAGTAGATGAGAATATAACAAAAATATTGCCCAAAGGTTATCACTACACCTATGCCGGAGATGTCGAAAGAATGCAAGAAACCGCCGTATCATTTGGAGGTGCTGTTGGTTTGGCTGTGATATTGATTTATCTTATTTTAGCAGCATTATACGAATCGCTTATTCAACCCATTATTATCATGGTTACCATGCCACTGGCATTTACTGGTGTGATAACAGCACTTGGATTATCGGGCAACAATTTCTCCTTGTTTGTCATGATTGGGATTATTTTATTGCTCGGAATGGTTGGTAAAAATGCCATCTTGGTAGTAGATTTCGCTAATCGAGCCATTAAAGATGGAGAGTCCGTAGATGATGCCTTAATTCACGCAGGTGAAAAAAGGTTGAGACCAATCTTGATGACAACATTTGCTATGGTTGGAGCTATGTTGCCATTGGCTTTTGGGAGTGGTGCTGGGCATGAAATGAATTCACCCATGGCATTGTCGGTGATTGGTGGATTAATTAGTTCAACCATATTGGCATTATTAGTAGTACCAGCTTTTTATAAAATTCTTTATCCTGTGGATCGTTGGTTAAGAAAATGGTACGAAGTTGGTAAAATTTAAAGAGAATACCATGTTAAATAAAAACAAAGAAGAATTAGTAAGCTTTATCGAAAAGAGCATTCCTATACATAAATTTCTTAGCTTAAAAGTATTGGAGTTAAAAGATGGGTTTGTAAAAGTTAGTGTGCCTTATCGTAAAGAAGTGGTTGGTGATATAAGGTTGAATAGATGGCATGGTGGCATTATTGCTACAATCATGGATTCGGTCGGCGGCATAACTGGTTGGACTCACTTTACCACAAAAGATGACAAGCTAGCAACAATAGACATACGTGTTGACTATCTCAAGGCAGCACAAGCATCAACAATCATTGTTACTGGGGAGATTGTTAGGTTAGGCAATAGAATTATGGTTACGAAGATGAAGGCTTATCAAAATGAAGTACTTATTTCTGAGGGTAAGGCTGTATATAGTTTTATTAGAAAAAATAAGAAAAAAACTGAGAGTAGTAAAATGTGAAAAGTGGATTTAGAAAAATAATAATTAACAACCTTGTCACTATTCAAAATATACAATTTTGGGGGTTCTTACGCTTGACCCCTTGAAGGAAGGTCTTAGAGAGATAGGTTTGTTCTAACCTTAGGACATAAGGCGTGTTTTATCCTAAGTTAGGTATTTAAAATTTACAAAAATAGAGGTTGATTTGTCTAAAAAACATACTGTAAGCAATCCACAGGATCTTATTGATGATTCGATAGCTATTGGATGTGCATCCAATGTACTTTTCACTCGTTTTGATGAATTCTTAGAAACTCAAAATTTAGAACTTTTTAAATCGTCATTTCTTGGTGCTGTAATATTAAATTCCTTTGCAATTGAATTATCCATCAAGGCGATTCATGCACAAAGCGATTCTTGTGAATTCCCTAGTGGTCACAAACTTCAAGATCTATTTGATCAATTACCTGTTGAAACTAAAAAAGACATTAGTGATAAATTTTCAACTTCAACCAACGGCCATTGTTTAAATGAATTCCTGAAAATGCACAATACTTCGTTCCAAGACTGGCGATACATTGCTGAATCAAAGAATAATGACTTCGAATATAATTTTTCTGATTCTAGAAAATTATTAGCAATTCTACAATCGTAGGGTTTCGTAATTCCAAACTTAGGACATAAAACGCTTTTTGTCCTAAGTTTGTGAACCATATTATAATGAACCCAATACTAGAATGAGATTCTAAGCCCGTGACCGAAAGGCGAAATGCCCAAAGTAAAAAATTATAAGAAACGTTATGATAAAAAAACTTAAGTTATAAATGGCATAAAATAAACGAACGTTTATTTTATAGGTACAGTTTTGGCCACTATTACCTTGCAAACAATAAAATAAATCATAAAATAATCAACAACAAATAAACCTCATTACTAATTAGATTATTTTATGATTATTGGCTACGCAAGAATTTCAAAAAATGACGGCTCGCAAGTCCTCGATTCGCAACTAGATATTTTACAAAAATCAGGTGTTGAAAAAGACAACATCTACTTTGATAAAATTTCAGGGATGAAAGAGGATAGGGAGCAATTAAGCATTTGCCTTAAAACTTTAAGAAAAGGCGATATTTTATTGGTTTCAAAGCTCGATAGGTTAGGGCGATCACTTCATCATCTTATTGGCATAATAAACGATTTAAACGCCCGTGGCGTTGGTTTTAGAGTTGTTAGTGGAATAGGGCAGGAAATAGACACAACAACGGCAGGAGGGCGACTTATTTTCTCGATTTTTGGAGCTTTGGCAGAGTTTGAAAGAGAATTAATGAGCGAACGAACAAAAGCAGGCCTTAAATCAGCTAGAGCAAGAGGAAGAAAAGGAGGGCGCAGACACAAAATGACACGTCAAAAAATTATTTATATTCAAGCGCAATTAAAACACCCTGAAACGGTAGTTGCAGAACTGGCCAGGGAACTAAAAATGACAACGGCCACAATTTATAATTATGTTACCCCCAAAGGCGAATTGACCGAACGAGGTCAAAAAATGGTATCGATTAAAAAATGAGAAATAGTGGGGTACAGTTTTTAGGGTTTGAATTTTTAGGAAAAGGACACATATTCACTTGTCATGTTTAATATAAATGGAGAATAGAATGAGTGATATAAAAAAAGGCGATAAAGTGATGTTGAAAAGTGGCGGTCCAATAATGACTGTGCAAAATATTGATGACTACTCACATAGTGATGGAATCGAGAATGGTTTGGAATGTGTTTGGTTTGATGATAAACAAGCAATGAAAAAAGTTTTTGATGTTACTGTACTTGAAGCATACGAATAGAGTTTAACTTAGATCAGACTTGGTAGGATATGTTGAATACCAAACACGCTTCACACGAAGCGTGTTCGATCAAGATTAAAAGATCAGAAAGAAAATCACTAAAGCCAACTTCTGCGTATTAAATATACAGTAAATCATGGCAATGGAATATTCTCCATCATTCAATCTGTTGGTTTTGAGAGAAATAAATGTTATATACATAACTTACTCCAGCTCTTGCACGAGTGCCCTTAGGGTAGATGTCATCGTGCTAAGACCAACACATTAGAGGTTGTTTTGGGACGAACCTCTAAAAAGTCACACCTATTTGGTACTTATTTATATATATTGTGACTTATATATTTAATTCAAGTCGGAATATTAATGAAAAAAGAAGATATCAACCTATTTTGTGAAGATGCTAATTCATTCATACATTCTCATTACCGGTATAAAAGAGACCCTATTAAGATAGTTAATCATGGGTATGTGCTTACTGGTCGGCGAACTGGATTTACACTCTATCTACGTTGGTATCCAACCGAGTCTTGCTCTGGAAAAAACACATTAGAAGTCGCACAAATAAGTTTTTACCCGAATAAAAAAGGCAAAGGAACAGCTTTCTTAAAATTTATCGCTAACAACTCTTTAAAGTATGATATTAAAATAGTTGTTATAGAATCCACGAACGAAAATTCAGCAGCATTTGCAAAAAAATTTGGTTTTGAAAAAGATTTCAAAGGCTATAAATTTAATTGGGGAATTTCAACTAAAAAACTAAGAAAATATTTTGAGATAGAAGCCGCTTGAAACAGATCCAAAAGTATCAGCAGAGGTTTAATGAGCATCTCTTTTTGAGCAAAATCAATATAAAATATTCCACTTACAACACTTGCTATTAGTATCTTTTTATAGTATCATTAAATAGTGAATAATAAACAGAAAAAAACACTGTTAAATATTTATACAGATCCAGCTCTAAAAAACATTAAATGGACAAGTGTAAAATCTTTAATTGTAGCCTTAAACGGGATAATAGAGCAAGGCAACGGCTCTCGTGTACGTATAGTTATTGAAGGCATGTCTGTTAATATTCACACGCCACATCCAGGTAACGAACTTAAACCGTATCAGGTGAGGGCAATTAGAAAACTATTGAAAGATCAAGGTATAGAAGAATGAAACACAAAGGTTATGAAGCAATTATAAAATATAGTGATGAAGATGAAACATTCATTGGAGAAGTTATCAATTCCCAAGATGTTTTGGTTTTTGATGGGCAAACAGTAGATGAAGTTAAAGAGTCTTTTTATTCAGTTGTAGATGAGTACTTAGAAGATTGTAAAAAAGAGGGTGTAGAACCTAAAAAGCCCTTTTCTGGCCAATTTATTACCAGGTTAAAGCCAACGCTTCACCAAAAGCTTTTCATAGGTGCAAAAAAAGCAGGCAAAAGCATGAATGCTTTTGTTGAAGAAACACTTGAAGAAAAATTGTCTGCTTAAAACTTAAAAGGATTTATATGAATATATACAAACAAATAATTGAGAGCATGTCATCATTTATGACCATATCTCAACACATTAAAAAATTAAGTGAAATAAAACAAATTGCAATAGACACTAATCTTGCAATAGGAATAAACAATTTAATTGTAGATTTACAGTACCTACATAGAATTTCAAAGAGCAAAAGTACTCCTGTAAGTATTTCACAAGCACCATCGAACCATTATGGAAAACTGCAAAAATATTGTATTAAACAACTAAAATCAACAAAGCCAGAATGGCAAATTATGGCAGAAAAAAAAGGGTGGAACCCTCCAAGTAGTAAATGATCATGAAAGAGCTTAATATCAAAAAGCACCAACAAACAGACATGTTTATTGCAGATATTCTTGATGCTAAAATTAAAGATGACATACATAGTATGGAACATCAGATCTTTTCCTTAAGCAAAAGAAAAAATACAAAAATTGTTCAATATGAACATAACGGAAAGACTATAGAAATAGTACCATCTGTTAAAGGTCAAGCCAATATTTGGGACAAAGACATTTTGATGTATTGCGGCAGCCAATTAATGGCAGCTATAAACAAGAAAAGAATTCCTAAAAGAAAAATAAGAATAAATGCTTATGATTTTTTCATTTCTACCAATAGAGGTACAGGTGGTAATGATTACATTCTTTTTTTAAGGTCTTTAGAAAGATTACTAGGAACAAACATAAAGACAAACATAAAGACAAACAATCATGAAATAACAGAATATTTTGGATTAATTGATAATTTAAAAATTGTTCGTGAAACCAAGTCAAAAAAAGGAGATAAAGGAGCTACCATAGTAGATATAACATTGTCAGAATGGCAATACAATTCAATTTTAGGTTCTGAAATGTTAACCTTAAACGATGATTATTTTAGACTCAAAAAAGGCTTGCATAGAGCTTTATATTTACATGCTAGGAAACATTGTGGAAGCCAAGGGAAATACCAAGTAGGTTTAGAAAAAATACATAAAAAAATTAGAAGCGACTCACCTATCAGGAAATTCAAGTTCTATATAAAGGAATTAGTTAAAGAACCTGGTTATATTTTAGATTACAAGCTTGATTACAATGAAAAAGAAAAGATGCTTACATTTTATAATAAGTCAATGAACGGTCTCTTAGCAGAAAGTAAAGATAGTTTAAAAAAAATAGACAAGGACCTAGTCAAACACGTAGCCAAAGATAATATAATTACTGCAGATGATATAAAACAAGCAGAAAGAGTGTATGAAGGAGTAATGAAACAGTCAGGAGATAAAGCTGTAGCTAGTTTAATAAGAGATAAAATGCTTAGAAAAGAGTAGTCGGACATTGGGAACAATATGTCGGACATTAGGAACGTTTAAGATAAATGGGCACTGAAATTTAAACAAAATCTTCAATAAAAAAACATTGAATATGTATATATACATAAATATCAATTTTACACACATAAAAAATTGAAAAACATAAGTAAAACCAACAAAACGACCTGTGGATAACCACTTAAACAATAACGGACATTAGGAACAAATACACGGACATTAGGAACACCTTCACTCGGACATTAGGAACAAACACCACCTCTAAAACCATATATACCAGTCCTTTACAGAGTCATAACAACGCGCGCGCGATATAACTAATTTAACTTAAAAGAAAAAGAAAAAAGCGGGGTGGATGCTAATGAATAATACAGCCCACAATTAATCAAACTACGTTAAATAATCGTACAACCCCACTCCAACCTTTCTAATGAGTTCGCTTTGCTCACAAATTATTGCTCGCTTTGCTCGATGGTCGCGAGTTCTAAAATACTTTATAGCCCATTTCGGCTATAAAGTATTTTCAAGTAAAAAGATTGTCTTCAGGGTGCGAATGAATTTTATCGTTTTCTTGTGGTTGGCAGTCCGCATTTAAGCATCACGGCTCATGTGGTTCTGACCCCTTTGTTTGCTTACGGACTTCCATGTCCCATACTAAACTGAAAGACCATCTTCGCGCATCCTTGCGCTGCGACCCTTCGGGCGTAATTTTTAAGTTGTGGAGTTTAAGGATTGAGTTTCATAAAAACATCAAAGCAGACGAACAGAACCATGTTAAATTTCAATTTATAGGGGTGCACACGCTGTTCTTTATGAGTTACTGCTAACAATCTCTTAAAACAACTTAAATTAGCTTGTGTTTTAATAAATCAGCACAATAATGTAATTTGCTACGACGCGGGTTTGGTCAAAGCCCCAACTGTAGCTTTTAGTGGGATTACATGGCTCTTATGCTGTGCTCCAAAAGCCAGTCACATCTAGGAGATGGGCTGGCTTTTTTTATTCTTTATTCTAAGATACCCTGACATTAAAAATTTAAAAGGAATATAACCATGAAAATCTATAAGCTATTTACTTTATCATTTGTGATTGGATTAACATCATGTGGTGGTGGCAGTGAAGTAATGGGTAGAAATTTTAGTAGTATCAGTGATTGTGTAAGTAGTATGAAACGTGTTTCATCAGGACCAGTACGAATTACGACAGATAGAAGTGATCAAGTCACTGGTGCATTAGCAAATGGTAAAACGTTTAGCTGTGAAAAGAAAAGTTCTGGAACTAAAGGAAATTATGTTGAAGGATGGTACATGAAAGCTAAAAGTAAATGACTTAATGGAAGTTAAAAAAAGACTTCCAAAACTCGATTTTTGTGATTATGTCCGTAGGATTTGAGGGTAGGACACCCGAAAACATAGCTTATGGCCAACTCGTGTCCATGGATGGACGGCAACCCACAAAGGTGACCATCTACGTGAACCACCGAATGCCCAGGTGCGGACGATCACCTACACGCAAATAGTAATTTACCTCGCGCCCTGATGGCAAAAGACCTACAATCTCGATGTCGAAAAGATTACAGGAGACTAGGAAATTTCATACAAAGCTATGCTTTAAAATTGATATTCGGCAGCAATGATTGAATGTCAATTTTTTCAGCACACTCCTGGACTTCAAAATACCGCCTATCATCAATTTCCATTTGCTCAAATAATGGTGTGATTTTAGACTTATCATAATCAAAATGTTCCATTAATTTAGCATATTTTGACCATAGTTCTTTCCGGATTTTTCTCATACGGCCATCGTCATTATGAAAATTTTTCCATGCGTTTTTATCGAGTGCGACTAATCTTATTCTATATATATTTTTCATCATAATTTATATTATATATTATTTATTATATATTATTAAAACACCCCAACCCACGCTAATGCGTGGGAAAGGATGGTTTTGGCAAATAGCCTGACGGTGTCAGACCTAACCAAATGACTAGATTTGTGCTTTGCTATAAGCAAAAACACGAACCCTGGAATTAACAAAGAACGAAGTTCTTAAATTAAATTCCTGGTATTATTTTAAAGTACAACTTTTCATATTGCCTCCTATTAGTTTGTATTGTTATTAACTACTACACATGAAATTACCAGTTTCACATGAAAGCTCATTTTCTTCTGTCGCCAAACAGAAATTTTTTATGATAAGGGTGATAGAATCACCCTTTAATCATTGTCATGCACCACGCATGATTTTGCTCTCGCAATCGCCTACAGCTTTACAGGACATGTTATGGATAGATACCGCTATCTATTTTTCACAACTCTCATTTGGCTTCGATACGAATCACCATTTGAGTTTTCACCTCTTACTCACCTTGCTCTCCACATAGCATCAAACATTGATTAACTAAATCA
>Ga0316208_1001593_pt1 | contig 20726 bp, 15 predicted proteins | sample 3monopyrite_MG_FD_204944 | JGI IMG/M metagenome (GOLD analysis project Ga0316208, IMG submission 204944) | Microbial mat bacterial communities from mineral coupon in-situ incubated in ocean water Damariscotta River, Maine, United States -... | ecosystem: Environmental > Aquatic > Marine >...
CATATAATAGCATTTTTAACAAAGATAACACATATCTAAGTTAGAACTTAGCCTTAAAAATCAATTTTATCTACAAAGCTCAACAAATATTAAATAAAAATCCTGATGGGTTACAACAGGATTTTTAGATTTACTAAGTCGTCAGTTCGAGTGTTTCGATCCCTAAAGCTTTCAGTATAGAAATGTATCGAGAACCTTTATTACTCCGAAAGTTTCTCGATACATTCCGACAGTAAAATGTCGGAACACTCGAAGTGACGTTCTATTTTTATTACTCAACCAAAACCCATTCTCCTTTATCAATTAAAGGAATGGCTTGCTTGTATTTTACGGTTTTGTTTTCTCCGCTCATTACATGCTTAATGGTAACTCTATCGTTACGACCAATTTTTGGTTGTTCTCTAACAATTGTTTCTACCACTTGTTGTTGGCGAGATGCTCCAGCACCTACAGATCTGTTTTGTGCAGCGCGTTCATCCATATTAGGAATCTCATCTTTTTGAGTTTCTAATTTTTCTTGCTTACGTGCTCTTGCTTCTTGTATAGTATTTGCTGTTTCTTGAGGAATTTCACCTTTAAATAAGAATGAAATGACATCCTTATTCACTTGGTCTATCATTGCTTTAAACAACTCAAAAGACTCAAACTTATAAATTAATAACGGATCTTTTTGCTCGTGTACTGCTAATTGTACTGATTGCTTTAATTCATCCATTTTACGTAAATGTACCTTCCAAGCATCATCTACAATGGCTAGTGTAATATTCTTTTCAAAATCATTGATTAGCTGTGTTCCTTTAGTTTCAAAAGCTTTCTCTAAGTCTGTAACAACTTGTAGGTTTTTTACACCATCTGTAAATGGTACTACGATACGTTTAAATTTGTCACGTTGAGTTTTATAGACATTCTCAATTACTGGAAATGCTAAATCTGCAGCACGTTGCATTTTTTCACGATAGTGCTTAAAGGCTTCTTTATAAATAATGCCTGCAATTTTCTGAGCATCCATTTTTCCGAAGTCAGCTTCAGAAATAGGAGAGCCCATTGAAAAGTAGCGTATAAGCTCAAACTCAAAGTTTTTATAATCGTTAGCCTCTTTATTACTATTCGCGATACCTTCTGAGGTATCAAAAATCATGTTGGCTAAATCGACTCTTAGACGTTCTCCTTGTAAAGCATTACGACGACGTTTGTACACGACTTCACGTTGTGCATTCATAACATCATCATACTCTAGTAAACGCTTACGAACACCAAAGTTATTCTCCTCTACTTTTTTCTGTGCTCGCTCAATAGACTTAGAAATCATGCCGTGCTGTATGACTTCTCCTTCCTTAAGTCCCATTCTGTCCATCATCTTAGCAATACGCTCACTACCAAATAGACGCATTAAGTTATCTTCTAGAGATACATAAAACTGCGAACTACCTGGATCTCCTTGACGACCAGCTCTACCACGTAATTGTCTATCTACACGACGCGAATCGTGACGCTCTGTACCAATAATAGCTAATCCACCAGCAGATTTAACTTCTTCACTCAACTTAATATCTGTACCACGACCAGCCATGTTAGTTGCAATAGTTACTTGGCCTGCATTACCAGCTTCCGCTACAATATCAGCTTCTTTTTTATGTTGTTTCGCGTTCAGTACATTATGCGGTATTTTACGAACGCTTAATAGTTTCCCTAATAGTTCAGATATTTCTACATTGGTTGTACCTAAAAGTACTGGTCTTCCTGCTTCAGATAATGCTGTGACTTCATCAATAACAGAATTGTATTTTTCGCGCTTTGTTTTGTAAACTAAATCATCTCTATCGTCTCTAACAATAGGTCTGTTAGTTGGAATTTCTACCACATCTAATTTGTAGATTTCCCAGAATTCACCTGCTTCTGTTACCGCAGTACCTGTCATACCCGACAGTTTACGGTACATTCTAAAGTAGTTCTGTAATGTTACTGTGGCGAATGTTTGTGTTGCTGCTTCAATCTTTACATTTTCCTTTGCTTCAATCGCTTGGTGTAATCCGTCAGAATAACGACGACCATCCATAATACGACCTGTTTGCTCATCTACGATCATTACTTTGTTTTCCATTACAACATAATGGTTGTCTTTTTCAAACAAAGCATAAGCCTTTAAAAGCTGATTTAAAGTGTGAATACGTTCAGACTTCACACCGAAATCTCTAAATAAAACTTCTTTAAAGTTGGCTTCTTCTTCTGAAGATAAACCTTGATCTTCAATCTTAGCAATTTCAATTCCCATTTCTGGCATCACAAAGAAATTAGGATCATCTTCACCTGAAAGAAACTCAATACCTTTGTCAGATAATTCTACCTGATTATTTTTTTCATCAATAACATAATAGAGTTCTGCATCTACTTTAGGCATTTCTCTATTGTTATCTTGCATGTAGAAATTCTCTGTTTTCTGGAGTAATTGCTTAATTCCTTCTTCACTTAAAAACTTAATTAAGGCTTTATTCTTAGGAATACCTCTATATGCTCTTAATAATTGGAAGCCACCTTCTTTAGTATCACCTGCTGCAATCAATTTTTTAGCTTCGGCTAGTACACCAACTAAATATTTACGTTGTACTTCTTCTATAGCGTTTACCTTAGGTTTTAAAGCATCGAACTCGTGCTCATCACCTCTAGGAACTGGCCCAGAAATAATTAATGGTGTACGTGCATCATCAACTAATACAGAATCGACTTCATCGACAATAGCATAGTGATGTGGACGTTGTACTAAATCTTCTGGCGAATGTGCCATGTTATCACGTAAGTAATCGAAACCAAACTCGTTATTTGTTCCATAAGTAATATCAGCGTTATAAGCTTTACGACGTGCATCTGAGTTTGGTGTATGGTAATCTATACAATCAATACTCATGCCGTGAAACTGAAATATTGGTGCCATCCAAGCACTATCTCGCTTTGCTAAGTAATCATTTACCGTTACTAAGTGAACTCCTCTGCCAGTTAAGGCATTTAAGTACACTGGTAATGTGGCTACAAGTGTTTTACCTTCACCTGTTTGCATCTCTGCAATTTTACCTTGGTGCATGGCAACACCACCAATTAACTGTACATCGTAATGAATCATGTCCCAAGTAATGGATTTACCTGCAGCATCCCAAGAGTTTGACCAAATCGCTTGGTCTCCATCTAAGGTTACATAATCATTGTTACCCGAAATCTCACGGTCAAAGGCATTAGCCGTTACCGAAATTTCTGTATTATGTACAAAACGTTTTGCGGTTTCTTTTACTACAGCAAATGCTTCTGGTAGAATGTCGGTTAAAACTTCTTCCGTAGTATCGTAGATATCGTTTTCAAGTTTATCGATTTCGAAATAAATATCTTCACGCTCATCAATGTCTTCGGTCACTTCAGCTTTCGCTAAAAGTTCTTCTTTTTGTGTGTTTAGTGGCAATCTTGCTTTAGTAATTATTGCTTTAAACTCGTCGGTTTTTGCTCTAAGCTCATCGTGTGATAAAGCTTCTAAAGCTTTCTCAAAGGTTTTAACTTGGTTTACGATTGGTTTTAGTTCACCTACGTCTTGTTTAGATTTATCTCCAACAAAAACCTTAAGTACTTTATCAAAAAAAGTCATAGTATTATATATTTTGTAATGGATTGATTGGTGTCAATCTTCGTATTAGTTTCAGTAAAAATGTTGACTTATAACGGCTCAACATGGTCTCGAATTACGAGAATTCGAAAATAAAAAAAGTCTCTCAGTTAATTTAACGCAAGAGACTTTTTTTGTGATAATATTATATATTAATATTCATCCTCATTCCAGAGGTAATCTTCATCAGTTGGGTAGTCTGGCCAGATTTCTTCAATAGAGTCGTAAGAATCACCTTCATCTTCTATTGCTTGTAAGTTTTCAACAACCTCTAAAGGAGCTCCTGTTCTAATCGCGTAGTCAATTAGCTCATCTTTTGTTGCTGGCCAAGGTGCATCACTTAAATAAGATGCTAATTCTAATGTCCAATACATTTGCGTTGTAAATTTAATTTTTGCAAAAATAATTTTTTAGTTGAACAATTCAAGAAAAAATCAAATTAATTAATCATTAATAGAAAGAACGTGTAATCGTTAACTTTTGTTTTGGACTAAATATTGCAATTCTTAGTCCTAATCTGAAGCGATATTAAATTTGTCAATTCGAGTTAATTTTATGACTCATTGGTAATAAAACTAGTATCGAGAATCAAATTCTATACTTAAAAAGTTGTTCTCGATAAAATTCCGATTCTAGGAATCACTCGAGCTTACGTCTCAACTAAGTTTTTAAGATTCTCCTGGTAGCTATCGGGACTTAGGAATCCACTTTATCTCTTCAGCCTGTAAATCATATGACAACTTCCGTGCCAATACAAAAAGGTAGTCAGAAAGACGATTTATGTACATCAAGATTTCGGGTTGAAACGGTTCTAAGTCATTGAGATGCGATGCTAAACGCTCAGCTCTACGACATACAGTACGCGCAATGTGACAGAATGACACCGTTTGATGACCTCCTGGTAATACAAAGTGAGTCATTGGTGGCAAACTTGCTTCCATAAGGTCCATTTCTTTTTCTAAACGTTCAATATCTTCGTTAGATATCTTAGGAATATTTAATCTTGCTTTACCGTTTTTTAAAGTCGCTTTTTCGGGATCTGTAGCTAAAATTGCACCAACTGTAAATAAGCGATCTTGAACCTCCATTAAGGTGTTTTTGTACAATTGATTAATATCCTGATCTCTTATTAAGCCAATGTGTGAGTTAAGCTCATCGATAGTGCCGTAGCTTTCTATTCTTATATGATGTTTAGGGACACGAGTGCCACCAAATAGGGCAGTAGTACCTTTATCTCCTGTTTTTGTGTATACTTTCATGTAAACAAAGTTAAGAGTTATGAGTTAATAGTTATAAGTGAAAAGATAAAAGTTTGAATATGAATTTTATATTTAACTGTCATTGCGAGGACGAAGGACGTGGTAATCTTTTTAATAAATCTCTTCTATTCATTTTGTCTTGATACAAACTGCGTAGCACATCATGAGTTCTATAAAATAAGAATAGGCGAATAAACGAACCAAAAAATCACGATCAAAAATAGGAAATTACTCATCTCGTTTTTTATAGTTTAATAAGGAATTCGTGAACGCGAGGCATTTGCTAAATCAACACTCGCTTTCAAAACTTAATGCTTGAAGCTGCGCTTCTCAGTTACGTTTCTTCGATCGTTATTTCTGAATTTTGATGATTCTGAAGTTGTCGAAAATTGGGATTTACTTATTAATTAAGGCTTGTTCTTATTTTTAATGTCCAGATGTTATTTAAGAACATCATAATACTGAATACTTTCTAAGTATTAAAAGTATCACTCTCAACTATACCATCACGTAAACGAATAATACGATGTGCATGTGCTGCAACTTCTTCTTCGTGAGTTACCATGATTACGGTATTGCCAGCTTTATGAATATCGTCAAAAAGTCCCATTATTTCCATTCCTGTTTTAGAATCTAGATTACCTGTTGGTTCATCAGCCAAAATTATGGATGGTTTATTTACTAAAGCTCTACCTACTGCAACTCGTTGTCTTTGTCCACCAGAAAGTTGGTTGGGTTTGTGATCCATACGGTCAGCCAAGCCAACATTGTCTAGTACTTCTGTAGCACGTTCTTGACGTTGTTTTTTTGATGCTCCTGCATAAATCATAGGTAAGGCTACATTTTCTAAAGCTGTAGTTCTTGGTAATAAATTAAAGGTTTGAAAAACGAAACCTATTTCTGTATTTCTAATTTCGGCAAGCTCATCATCTGACATCTGACTCACGTCATTTCCATTTAATTTATAAGAACCTGCAGTTGGAGTATCTAAACAACCTAGTAAATTCATTAAAGTAGATTTACCAGAACCAGATGGTCCCATAATGGCTACATATTCGCCGCGTTTAATATCTAAATCGATACCTTTTAAAACATGAACAATTTCTTGTCCTAGTTTAAAATCTCTAATGATATTTCTAATTTCAATGACGTTGTCATTCATAATTTAAATAGTCTTGATTGCTAAAAGTGTCCTGCAAGATACAGGATATTACAGTTAATAAGACGCTAAAGTTATAAGGTTGTTACACTCTAATTTTAAAATGTTCTTTGACCTGTTCTTTTCTAAAAAACACGAGCCCTAAATAGAAGCAATCTACAGTTACAGTTACTGCATTATGAGCCTTTATATAATCCCAAGCTTCTGTCATTCCTTTAGACCAATATATATCGTCAAAGACAAAAATAGTTTCGTTATGAACTTTCGGTAATAAAGCTTCAAAATATTGAATGGTTGCATTTTTATTGTGATGACCATCATAGAAGACAAAATCATAATGGTCTTCTTTTAATTGAGGAATGATATCAGCAAAATATCCTGTTAAAAGATCAATGTTTTTAATATTTAGCTCTTCGAGTTTTGATTTTGTGAAAGCTGAAGTGTTTGGGCAACCTTCAATAGTTGTAATCGTTGCTGATGGATTTGCTAATGAAAAGGCATAAGTTCCCATACCCAAAGAAGTACCTAACTCTATAATTTTTTTAAACCCAAAGTATTTTGAAAACCGATATAATAATTCAGAATCTTTTTTAGAACTACTAGATGTTTTTACCATTTTACCAACCATTCGTTGGTTTGCATCTAAAACTTTAGAGCCTTCCCCTAAATCTTTGACTTGAAGAATGGTATTTGATTTTTGTAACGCTTTTCTATAGTCGTTGAGCTTAGAGTATGCTTCGTGTTTTTTCTTGTCGTAAAGGCATTTTGTGACAAAACTGTATATAAAAGGGGAATGGATTCCATGCTGGTTTGTGGAACTGAATAAGAACTTTATGTATGCTATTATTTGGTACATTATTTTTCTCTAAATTCCAATAGTTATCGGAAGCTAAGACGCAAAGGTTTTTATTTTTACTTTAAGTTACAAGTATTCGTCATTGCGAGGCTAACTTTTTCTGTTAGCTGTGGCAATCTGTTTATTTTGATAATCCTACACTTCATGAGATTGCCGCGTCCTACGTCCTCGCAATGACATAAAAATTAGGCTTCCTGTTTTTCAGACAATTCAAACCAACGCATTTCTTTTTCGCTAATAGTATCTATAATTACTTGAAGCTTTTCTGATAATTTGGCAATATCCTCTTGAGCTAATTCTGGATTATTAAATTTAGTTTCTAAGGCTGTTTTATCTAATTCTAATGACCGAATCTTAGATTCTAAATTCTTGTGTTCCTTTTGCTCGTTATAAGATAATTTATTAGCATCATTTTGTTTTACAGCTTTGGTATTGTTGGTCTTTACAGGTTGTTCTATTTGTTTAGGTTTGCTACTATCATAAGCTCTAAAATCTGAATAATTACCAGGGAAATCGTCAACAACACCTTCACCTCTAAACACAAACATGTGATCTACAATTTTATCCATAAAGTAACGGTCGTGAGATACGACTAAAAGCACACCAGGGAAATCCATTAAGAAATCTTCAAGTACGTTAAGCGTTACAATATCTAAATCATTGGTAGGCTCATCTAAAATCAACACATTAGGATTCTGAATTAAAACCGTACACAAATACAGTCGTTTTTGTTCACCACCACTCAATTTTTCTACAAAATCCCATTGTTTTTTTCTGTCGAATAAAAAACGTTCTAACAATTGTTGCGCGCTTATTTGTCGCCCTTTAGATAATGGAATATAATCTCCAAATTCTTTAATAACATCAATAACCTTTTGGTTAGGTTTTGCTTTAATTCCATCTTGTGTATAATAACCAATCTTTACAGTTTCGCCAATGACAACTTTACCATTGTCGGGTTGTAAACTCTGTGTTAATAAGTTAAGAAATGTAGATTTACCAGTTCCGTTTTTACCAATTACACCAATACGTTCTCCTTTTTTGAAGGTGTACTCAAAACCATCTAAGATGACTTTGTCTTTAAAAGCTTTAGATACATTATGAAACTCTATTATTTTGCTACCTAAACGTTCCATATTTATTTCTAATTGCACTTGGTGGTCGTTTCGACGTTTGTGCGCTTTCGATTTTATTTCGAAGAAATCATCAATTCTACTCTTAGATTTTGTTGTACGTGCTTTAGGCTGGCGTCGCATCCAATCGAGCTCTTTTTTAAAGAGTTGTTTTGCTTTACCAACTTCTGTAGCTTGGTTTTCGATTCTTGCTTCTTTCTTTTCTAAATAATAAGAATAATTGCCCTTATAGGTATGTAATTCTCCTTGGTCTAATTCTACGATTTCATTGCACACACGCTCTAAAAAGTAGCGATCGTGAGTTACCATAAAAAGGGTTTGCTGTGTCTTAGCAAAATAGTCTTCTAACCATTCAATCATTTCTAAATCTAGGTGATTGGTGGGCTCATCTAAAATTAAAATATCAGGCTTACTTAATAATACTTGAGCTAAAGCTAAACGCTTTTTTTGTCCGCCAGAAAGGGTATTTACTTTTAAGCTAAGGTCGTCTAATTTTAGTTGCGAAAGTGTTTGTTGATATTGCGTTTCAAACTCCCAAGCATTATGTCTGTCCATGCCTTCAAAAGCCAACTGATAAGCTTCTGTGTCTTCCGGATCTTTTAATGCATTTTCGTAGGCATGGATAGTTTTTAATACAGGAATGTCTGAAGCGAAAATGGTTTCTTCAATTGTTAGTTTTAGATCTAAATTAGGTTCTTGGTCTAAAAAAGCCAAACGCAATCCTTTTCTAATAACTATTTGTCCTTGGTCTGGAGAGTCTTTTCCTGATAAGATATTAAGTATGGAAGTTTTTCCACTTCCGTTTTTTGCAACAAAAGCAATCTTCTGATCTTTATGAATACTGAATGATAAATCTTTAAAGAGTACAAGCTCTCCATAAGACTTAGAAATATTTTCAACGTTGAGGTAGTTCAAACTTATTTTTTTACAAAGAACGTAAATAAACCAAAAACAAACCTAATAGTTTTGTTATTACTATTGATGCATTATATTTGTCTGTAAACAGCCATTTTACGTATGAAGCGACTAAAGCTTTTAATTATTTTTCTTAGTTGTGTTATTGTTTCTTCCTGCATACCACATAAAGACACAATTTACTTACAAAATAAAGAGGGTTCTACCAATGACACTATCCCATATAACCTAACCGAAATTCAAAAACCATATAGAGTTCAGATTGATGATATTTTGAATATTAGAATAAAAGTCTTAGATCAAGATAATGTTCAAATCTTTAATCCTATAGGCGATGTTAACTTAAATGCTAGCAGTGCAGAGCGTGCTTATTTTGATGGTTTTACAGTAGATGTTCATGGAAATATTAGGATTCCAATTTTAAGGGATTTTAATGTTTTGGGATATACTGTCGCCGAAATAGAAGACATGATTAAACAGAAATTATTAGATGAACAATTTAAAGAAACATCTAACATTTTTGTTACAGTTAAATTAGCTGGTTTGCGTTACACGGCTAATGGTGAGATAGGTGCTCCGGGTACCATTACTCTATTTAGAGAACGTGTTAATATTTTCGTGGCTATAGCAAATGCTGGCGAAATTCCGGTTACTGGTAATAAAAAAGACGTTTTGGTTATAAGGCAATATCCTCAAGGTCAAAAAATACATAGTTTAGATCTTACAGATATAAATGTAATGAAATCACCATATTATTACATTCAACCAAACGATATCATTTATGTTAAACCTTTAAAACAAAAATCTATCGGAACTGGTGAAACGGCAGTAGCTAGTATAGCTACTATTGCAACAGTTATTTCTTTAATTACTTCTGGAATATTGATTTTCTCAAGACGATAAGGTGTTATGAATTATAATGATTTAGATGGTTTAGATGATATAGATAATAATGATACGCAACGCCTAAGTTTTGATTTTAAAGGCTTTCTCTTTAAAGTATTTGGTCTATGGAAACTAATAGTATTGTGCGTTTTGGCAGCTTTGGCTGTTGCTCATTATATAAATATAAGAAAACAAAACATTTATAGATTAGACTCTTTAATTACGGTCAATAATGATCAAAATCCCTTTTTTACAGCCAATACAAGTATCTCATTTAATTGGGGAGGAGTTTCTGGTAAAGTAGGAAGTATATTGACAGAGATTAAGACCAGATCACATAATGAGTTAGTTATCGATTCCTTAGAATATTATAAAGAGTATTTAAAGCAGGGGAAATATCATTTACTTGATATTTATAAGACTACACCATTTGAAGTTGAAACTGATAAGTCTCGACCTCAGATGCTTGAGGAACCAATGAGGGTGAAAATTATTGATAATTATTCGTACGAATTGTCTTATGAGTTTGAATCAGATAAAGCTCTTGGGCAAATCTATTCTTCAAAACAAAAAGTATCAGTCAATGTAGATGTTGGGTCATTTTCTAAAACCTATAAGTTTGGAGAGGTTGTTAACCTGCCATTTTTTAATGGTATTGTGAGGTTAAAAACAAATGCAAATATATCTAATGAAGCAGTTTATTTTGTTAGATATCTAAATTTTGATTCTGTAGTTAATGCCTACAAAAATGGCATTAGAATAGATCCGACTTCGAGGGATGCTTCTTCCGTATTACGTTTGTCCTTAGTTGGACTGAATAAGTCTAAAATTGTAGATTTTCTTAATGCTACATCAGACATTTTAAGAAAAACTGAGCTTGAACGCAAAAACCTTTATGCAACAAACACCATTAAATTCATTGACAGTAGTCTTTTTGCCGTTAATGATATATTAAAAGATGTTACAGATGAAATGAATAATTTCAGAAAAACAAATAAGGTGTTTAATGTTGAAGAAGAGATGAGTCTAAAATCTGAAGAGCTTAAAGGGTATGATCAAGAAAAACTAAAAGAAGAATCAAAATTAAATTACCTAAACAGTCTTGAAAGTTACATTAGAACTAAAACCGATTATTCTCAGATTGCTGCGCCAACTTCTGTTGGTATAGATGAGGTTAACATTTTATCTGGTGTCACTAAAATTATTGGTTTATCTATAGAGCGTCGAAATTTAGAGTATTCTACTAAAGAAGGTTCTATACTTTTTAATGAGTTAGATCGCAGAATAGACACAGAAAAGAGTGTTTTGTTAGAGGCTGTAGATGTAACTAAAAGAACCATTGGAGTTCAGTTAAATACTATAAGTAACAAAATTGCAAACTTAGAATCTAAATTGATTGGACTTCCTAAAGATCAGCAAGAGTACCTTAAAATTCAGCGCAAGCTCAATTTGAGTAGAGAAGCTTATGATATCTACCAGGCAAAACGAGGAGAAGCAGCTATTGTAAAAGCAGCCAATGTCTCTGATATTACTGTTATTGATAATGCTAAAGATATAGGGAACGGACTTATTGGGCCAAAAAAATCTCTCAACTATATGATGGCTTTATTAGTTGGTTTCTTATCACCTGTGTTTTTAATATTTGCTGTATATCTGCTAGATAATACTATTCATAGTGCAGATGAGGTGACAAAAATGTCTAAAATACCAATTTTGGGATTAATTGGTAAGTATCGTTATCAGAATAATTTAGTTGCGCACGAAAAGCCTAAGTCAGCTGTGGCAGAGTCTTTTAGAGCTGTTCGTTCTAGCCTTCAATTTATATTTAAGAATAGTGCGTCTTCGACTAGAGCTAGTACATTAATGATAACATCTTCTGTAAGTGGAGAAGGTAAAACCTTTGCATCTATTAATATAGCAACAGTTTATGCCCTATCTGGAAAAAAGACAATCTTATTAGGTCTAGATTTGCGTAAACCAAAGATCTTTGGGGATTTTAAGATTACTAATGACGAAGGAGTGGTTAATTATCTAATTGGAGATCGTAATTTAGAAGAAATTACAACACACACACACATAGAAAACCTCGACTTAATTACTTCAGGTCCTGTACCGCCAAATCCTTCAGAATTGTTAATGAGTGATAAGCTAAAAGAACTAATAAGTAAACTTAAGAATGAGTATGACATGATTATTTTAGATACTCCTCCTTTAGGGTTGGTTACTGATGCATTAGAACTCGTACAATATGCAGACGCTTCAATATTTATGGTAAGATTAGATTATACTAAAAAAGGAATGCTGCAGTTAGTAAATGCTAAATATAATAGAGGAGAGCTTAAAAATACAAGTTATTTACTTAACTTTTATAGACATAAGAATAATCATAATTACAGTTATGGTTATGGCTACGGCTATGGTTATGGCTACGGAGTTTATGGAGATGCTTATCATGAAAAAGAAGAGAACTCCATTTGGCAAAGAATCAAGAGTATTTTTAAGCGTAAATAACACATCAATACTTAAATTTTGATTACTAAAACACAACTTAAAGTCAAACGTATTTTTGATCTTGTTTTGGTTATCATTGTTTTACCGATATTACTTTTACCCATATTAATATTAATTATAGTGGCGACTATAGATACTAATAAATATGGTGTATTTTCTCAATTTCGTGTCGGTCAACATGGAGAATTATTCAAAATTTATAAAATAAGATCACTTCGAGAAGAAGTTCATAAATTAGGACATTTAGATAAAAGCGTAACTAAGTTTGGTGAATTTCTAAGACGGACAAAATTAAATGAGCTGCCTCAGCTATATAATGTCTTAATCGGAAATATGAGTTTTGTTGGGCCAAGACCTGATTTACAGGGTTTTGCTGATAAATTAGAAGGTGAAGATCGCATAATTTTAATAGTTAAACCTGGTGTAACAGGAGAAGCAACCTTAAAATATAAGAATGAAGAGCGTGTATTAGAACGTCAAAAAGACCCAAAACACTACAATAGAACGATTATTTGGGTAGATAAAGTGAAAATCAACAAAAAGTACGTTGAGAATTACAGTTTTTATTTAGATTTGACACTCATTTTAAAATCTACTTTATACAAATGAAACATACAGAAGACAAAATTGCAATCATAGGATTAGGTTATGTCGGTTTGCCCCTAGCCGTAGAATTTGCCAAGCAATTTTTCGTAGTTGGTTTTGATATCAATAAACAGCGAATCAAAGAGTTAAATTCTGGTTTAGATAAAACTTTAGAAGTAGATAATGATAATCTTTTATCAGTTTTAACTACAGACTTAAATGCAAATAAAGGATTATATATAACGGATAATATTGAAACTTTAGCTATAACTAACGTATATATCATTACTGTACCAACACCAACTGATGCTTTTAACAAACCAGTATTTACGCCATTAATTAAAGCGAGTGAGGCTGTCGGTAAGGCCATGTCTAAGAATGATATCGTAATATACGAATCAACAGTATATCCTGGAGCTACAGAAGATATATGTGTTCCTATTTTGGCTGAGGTATCTGGTTTAACATATAATAAAGACTTTTTTGCAGGCTATTCACCAGAACGTATTAATCCAGGTGATAAGCATCACACAGTAACAAAGATATTAAAGGTAACTTCTGGTTCTACTCCAGAGATTGCTAAGAAAGTTAATGATCTATACTTAAGAGTGATTACAGCTGGTACACACCTAGCACCATCTATAAAAGTGGCAGAAGCAGCAAAAGTTATTGAGAATTCTCAACGCGATATTAATATTGCTTTTGTAAATGAACTATCTAAAATTTTCAGACTTTTAGAAATAGATACAAAAGCTGTTTTAGAAGCAGCAGGTACTAAATGGAATTTCTTAAAATTCTCTCCAGGTTTAGTTGGTGGTCATTGTATTGGTGTAGATCCTTATTACTTGGCTCAAAAAGCCATAGAATCTGGTTATAACCCAGAGATTATTTTAGCAGGTCGTAAGATGAATGACAGTATGGGCAGTTATGTTGCTACCGAAACTGTAAAAATGATGATTAAAAAAGGGGCTACTATAAAAGGATCTAATGCTTTAGTATTAGGGATTACTTTTAAGGAAAATTGTCCGGATATTAGAAACTCAAGAGTTATTGATATAATTGAAGAGTTTCAATCTTACCATGTTAATGTAGACGTTTTCGATACTTGGGCTTCGAAAGAAGAAGTAAAACATGAGTATGATATAGATTTAAAATCTTCGATGTCTGAATTAAAATCAGATTATGAAGCTATAATCTTAGCTGTATCTCACAACGAATTTTTAGAAATATCATTAGATAATTTAAAATCGGATACATGTGTAGTATTTGACGTCAAGTCTTTATTACCACATGGCAGTGTTGACGCACGTTTATAATACAAATCAACCTACTAAATATGTATTCAAATCCACATCATACAGAAGATCTGTCTAAATTAAGTTTTTTAATTACTGGAGGAGGAGGCTTTATTGGCTCCAACCTTGTAGAATACTTGTTAAAGTATAATGCAAAAAAAGTTAGAGTTTTAGATGATTTTTCTAATGGTCATCGAAAGAATTTAACTGAATTTAATGACAATCCTGCCTTCGAATTATTAGAAGGTGACATAAGAGATATAAAAACCTGTAAAAAAGCGATGGAAGGCATTGATTATGTTTCTCACCAAGCTGCTCTAGGTTCAGTGCCACGATCTATTAACGATCCAGCAACGACTAACGAAGTTAATATTTCTGGATTTTTAAATATGATGATTGCACTTAAGGACAGTCCAACTGTAAAACGAATGGTTTATGCAGCATCTAGTTCTACTTATGGCGACAGTAAAGCGTTACCAAAAGTAGAAGACACTATTGGTAAGCCGTTATCTCCTTATGCAGTAACAAAATATGTAAACGAATTATACGCAGATGTATTTGGTACAACGTACGATACGGATGTTATTGGTTTAAGGTATTTTAATGTATTTGGGCCTAAGCAAAGCCCAGATGGTGCTTATGCAGCAGTGATTCCATTATTTATGCAAGCTCTAAATGATGATGAGCCTTCTAAAATAAATGGTGATGGAGAGCAAACAAGAGATTTTACATTTATAGATAATGTGGTACAAGCTAATGTTAAAGGATTTTTCGCATCTAAAGAGGCAAAGAATGAAGTAATTAATGTGGCATGTGGAGAAAGAATTACTATAAACTATTTATGGGAATCTTTACGTATTGCTGCAAATTCTAAATTAAAGGCTATTTATGGACCGGAAAGACAAGGTGATGTTAGAGATTCTTTGGCTAATATTTCTAAAGCTGAAAAGCTCTTAGGCTACAAACCACAGTATACTGTAAGAGAAGGTTTAAAAATTACTTGGGATTATTTTAATTAAGATATAATTCTTTTTATAATATTGAAAACCACTTTAAAGTGTTTTTTTGTTCTATTACCTCATTCTAAATGAGAATGAAGGTTTAGCTTTGATTATTATGATGTATAAATCATATCAATAATAAATTGTTAAAATCAATTGAATAAAAAGCGCAAAGAATAAGTCATTTTGCTGTATTTCATTTATTATATTCGCTTCAATAAATAAAAAAAATTGAAAACTGCTGAAGATAATTGGCTTTACGTTATAACCTCTAAGAAGAAATTAATAGACTTTAATTTTTCTGAAATTTGGCGTTATAGAGATTTACTAATTTTATTTGTAAAGCGCGATATCATAACGCTTTATAAGCAGACTGTACTTGGTCCACTTTGGTATTTAATTCAGCCTTTATTTACATCATTAATATTCACTCTAATCTTCAATAATCTTGCAGATATACCAGTTACTGATGGTGTTCCTAATTTTCTATTCAACCTTGCAGGTATAACTTCCTGGAACTATTTTAAAGAATGTCTCATTGGCACTAGCGATACGTTTAAGAAGAATGAAAATATTTTTGGTAAAGTATATTTTCCTCGTGTAATTATGCCTATGTCTGTAGTAGTCTCTAACCTATTGAAATTTGGTATTCAAATACTTGTTCTTATAGCTTTCTACATTTATTATGTTTGGTTTGCAACACCAAGTTTTGATATTATACCACAAATAAATTTAGCTTTATTTCCATTTTTAGTAATAATGATGGCTCTGTTAGGATTAGGTTTTGGAATGATAATTTCATCTATAACCACTAAGTATAGAGATCTCTTTTTTTTAATTCAATTTGGTGTGCAATTACTTATGTATGGATCTGCAGTAATGTATCCAATGTCATATTTTAAGAAGAAATTACCTGATTATTATTGGCTTATAGAGTATAATCCTATAGCGGTAATTATAGAGTCATTTAGAACCATGGTTTTTGGAATAGGTGATTTAGAATTTAATAAGTTAATTTATACAGCTTTTTTTAGCATAATAATTTTCTTAATAGGACTTGTTGTTTTTAATAAAACAGAAAAAAACTTTATTGATACCATATAATGAGTTCGGATATAATTTTAAAAGTAGAAGATGTAGGCAAACAATACCGTTTAGGATTAGTGGGTACAGGTACGTTGAGTCACGACGTTAACCGTTGGTGGAGTAAACTAAGAGGAAAGGAAGATCCTTATTTAAAAGTTGGTGAAGCCAATGATAGAGCAGGCAAAGGAAATTCTCCTTACGTGTGGGCACTTCAGGATATTTCATTTAATGTAAAGCGTGGTGAAGTATTAGGGATTATAGGCAAGAATGGAGCTGGGAAATCAACTTTACTTAAAATATTGTCTCGTGTAACATCTCCAACTTTAGGTCAAATAAAGACTAAAGGTAGAATAGCTTCATTATTAGAAGTCGGTACAGGGTTTCATCCAGAAATGACAGGTAGAGAAAATATTTATTTAAATGGCGCTATACTTGGAATGACTAAGGCCGAAATAAATGGTAAGATAGATGAGATTATAGATTTCTCTGGTTGTTTAAGATATGTTGATACTCCTGTAAAACGCTATAGTTCTGGTATGAAAGTGCGTTTAGCATTTGCTGTGGCTGCTCATTTAGAACCAGATATTTTAATTGTAGATGAAGTATTAGCAGTAGGAGATGCCGAATTTCAGAAAAAAGCCATTGGTAAAATGCAAGATATTTCTAATAGCGATGGCAGAACAGTGTTATTTGTGAGTCATAATATGACAGCAGTGAAAAATCTATGTCAAAGAGGTGTTTTACTAGAAAATGGACGCATAACTTTAGAAGATGATATTACTAATGTCATTGATAAGTATTTATCTATAGATGGCTCCACTGCTTTAAAGGAAGTTTTTACTGATGAAACCAGAAGAATTGGTAGCCATAAATTAATGAAAGCAATCGAAATTGTTACTGCAGACAGAGATGTTTATACAAATGAAGATTTGCTATTTAAACTTACTTTTGATCATACAGATACCCAAGAGTTAACTTTAGGTTATGTAATTAAGGACGATAAAGGAACGAGTGTACATGCGGCAAACATGCAACAATACAATCTAAAATATCGTTTGGACAAAGGTCATACTATTGATGTGCTTCTAAAACGTATTCCATTAGCACCAGGTAAATATACTATTTCACTTTACTTAGGAAACGGAAGCTATGACGTAGATATCATTGAGGATGCCATATTTTTTCAAGTATTTTGGTCTAAAGAATTAAAAGCAGTACCGCCTCAAAAAAAATGGGGAAGTACATTTATAAATACAGAGTGGAATTATAGAAATGAAGAAGCCTAATAATATAAACAATTGTATTCTTTGTAAGTCTGACAAGATTAAACTTTTAGAGAAGCTATCTGTTAGTCAATTAAATGATTTGTATTACAACAGTTTTGGGTTTGATATAAAGAATGAGCTTGATGGCGATTTTATAGAATTTGTAGAATGTGAAAACTGTAGGTTGAGATTTTTTGAAGAGCGTGCTGCAGGTAGTGCAGAGTTCTATGAAAATCTTCAAAATCATAGAAAAGTATATTATAATCCTAATCGACCAGAATTCGATTATGCCAAATCTTTTGTAGAATCAACAGACAGCGTTTTAGAAATTGGATCTGGAAGTGGATTGTTTGCATCAAAAATTGATGTAAAAAAATATGTAGGCTTAGAGTTTAATGAATTAGCCATAGAAAAAGCGAAAGCCAATAATATTGAATTACTAAATAAAAGCGTAGAGACATTTGCAGATGAATCTGATGATTTATTTGATGTAGTTTGTAGTTTTCATGTATTAGAACATGTGAAGAGTCCTAAAGATTTTATTGAATCTAGTTTAAAGCTTTTAAAAAAGGGAGGCTTATTAATAATTTCAGTACCATGTAACGACTCTATATATACTAGAAATGTAAATCATGTATTGAATCTTCCTCCGCATCATATTTCAAGATGGACGCTAAAATCGATGGATAGTATAGCTGAGATTTACAGTTTAAAAGTCCACGACACTAAAACACACCTTGATGAAACTAATTTCAACAAACGTGGCTATACTAAAATGATTTTGCAAGAGAAGGCAATTTCTATTTTGCATCCAAAACATAAACTTTTATTAGAAAACAAGAAATTAAATAAAATTAATAGAGTTGTATCTGCTTTAAATAATAAGCTAAAGTTATTTCGCTTTTCAAATGCAGATAAAGTTATAGGTGAGAACATAACTTATGTTTTTAAAAAAGAATAATAAAAAATGAATGTTTTATTTTGGATTTCGAGCTTTCCAAGTTACTCTGAAACTTTCATTAGAAATCAGGTTATTAATCTTATAGACCATAATATCAATGTATTAATATATACCAATAACAAAGATAGCAGTCAAAGTAGTAGTCTAGATAATTTAGAATCTTATGGGCTTTTAGAGCGTGTTACCTCCAAGAATGAATTGTACCACACTAATAAGGTTATAAGAGTTTTAATTGCCTTCAAAATTTTATTAGGTTCTTTATTTACCAAAAACTTTAAATTTTATTTAAAATCATTGAACTCTAAGCGATATGGTAATGCAGCGAAATCTCTAAAGCATTTTTATTTTATATCGTATTTACTTAAAAACAAAATAGATGTTATCCATGCACACTATGGACCAAACGGAAATGATGCGGCTGTTTATAAAGAAATAGGATTGCCTGTTAAACTCATTTGTACATTTCATGGTTATGACATTAGATTAGGTGACAAAAAACCAAAGATATTTTATAATATTCTGTTTAAATATGCCGATAAAATTATTTCAATTTCCGATTACAACTATAATAAGTTGATAGGATTTGGATTAGCAAAGAACAAATTGGTGAGCATTAATAATGGAGTTCGTTTAGGAGATGATGATGCACGTGTAGAAAGAGATAACGACGTTATCAAGATTTTGAGTGTTGGACGTTTAGTGGAGGATAAGGCTATAGATTTAGCATTAAAAGCCTTACATAAACTTCATAAGGATTATCCTCAAATACAATGGCAATATGATATTATTGGTGATGGAGAATTAGAAAACGCATTAAAAGAATTAACTGAAGAGTTTAAATTGACTTCAAAAGTGAAATTTCATTTATACCAAGATTCTAATTACGTGAAATCTATGATGAATACTTCTGATTTCTTATTATTAACCAGCGTAAATGAAGCTTTGCCCACAGTAATACTAGAAGCACAGGCTTTAAAATTACCAGTTATAGCTACAAATGTTGGGTCAGTCTCTAATTTGGTTATCGATAATCACACAGGTTTTTTAGTAGAACCCAACGTAGATAGTATTTATGAAGGTTTAGTTAAATTGATTGAAAACAAAGAAAAATGGGAAGATTATGGAATTAATGGTCATCGTATTGTAGAGGAAAACTACGATGAGAAAAAAGAAATAATTAAACTCATAGACTTATATAAAACCTGGTATAATGGGTAGTCAGTTAGTTTCTATAATAATACCAACCTTTAACCGCTCAGAAATTTTATCTGATACTTTAGACAGTATTAAAGAACAGACCTATAAGAATTGGGAATGTATTATTGTAGATGATGGTAGCACAGATAGAACAGAAGCACTTATTAATGAATATGTCGCATCAGATGACAGGTTTAAGTTTTATAAAAGACCAGCCGAGAAACTAAAAGGGGCTAATGCATGTCGTAATTATGGCTTTAAAAAATCTGAAGGTGAGTTTATTAATTGGTTTGATAGTGATGATGTTATGCATCCTAATTTTATAAAAGAAAAACTCACGTATTTGGCAGAAGATGAGACTTTAGATTTCTGTGCTTGTCTTGGTCAGAATTTTATTAAAAGTACCAACGAAGCTGGTGTTCCTATCCGTCCTAAAGTATTAAATTCTACAAATTATTTAGAAGATTATCTTCTCAAAGGCTTATTTTTTTATACACCATCACCACTATGGAGGAAAACTTTTTTGGAGTCCAAGACGTTATTTAATGAGAAAATGCAACGTGCACAAGAAAGTGATTTTCACTTTAGAATGTTAACCTATAATCCAAAATACCATTATATCGACAAAGTATTGTTTTATATAAGAGTTGGAGGTGAAGGAATAACAACGGGAGCGTCTAAATCATTTAAGGCGCAAGAATCCGTTTTTAATTACTTTAATACAGTTTTCAATCACTTCATACATGATAAAACTATAAAACAGAATGTGCATTTGGTACAATACGCTTTCTACAGACAAGCAGCAAACTATTATAATTTAAACCTTCTACAGAATAATTTTGTTGGGAGGTGCAGTTTATTTTTTAATTATTCGAGTTATCTTGTAGCATACGTATTAAAAGTTAAAACATTGAGGAAACATTTTTTTAAAATCATTGCAGGATTAATAACTGTGCTTTTTTTCAAAAAGGGTTA
>Ga0316208_1001594_pt1 | contig 20723 bp, 18 predicted proteins | sample 3monopyrite_MG_FD_204944 | JGI IMG/M metagenome (GOLD analysis project Ga0316208, IMG submission 204944) | Microbial mat bacterial communities from mineral coupon in-situ incubated in ocean water Damariscotta River, Maine, United States -... | ecosystem: Environmental > Aquatic > Marine >...
TCTGTTGAATGCTGGATCAAAGAAACCCGACGTCCGAGATTCAGCAGCACCCATTTGGTGAACGGGATCCAGACTCTCCTGCGTACTTTCAGAAGCCATTGAGACAGGTTGTCAAATGGCAGACCAACGGCATCCACCGTGTCCCAGACACCGATGAAGCGAATGGGAACGCGACCCTTTCCTTCCAGGCTGTCCCCAGTCGCGGCCGCCTCGTGCCAGCCAGGTACGTCGCTGCAGGCGCTTTTAATTTCGTCGGCCGAATATCCGTACGTTTCACGGAACTGTTCGTCCTTCTTTTTGTGGCGCATCTTGAAGGCACTGGTGGCTTCTTTGGCAATGCAGACAATCTGTTCCGGTCGCATGAGTTTGCCGTTCGGACGGATATCAGCGAGTCCGCACCGGTAAAGCATGAAGGCAAACAGACGGATCGTGAACGCTCCGCGGCTGAAGCCGAACAGGTAGAGACGGTCCCCAGGTTCGTACACCTGTATGAGTCGTGCATAGAGACAAACCAGGTCGCGTGTGATTCCGGCGGCAAAGGCCAGTCCGGCGATCTGTAGCGGCTTGATGGCCGAAGTTCCAACTCCGTCCTCGTAGATGATGACCTGTTCCAGCCCGGCAGATTTCGTGGAGTCCACCGCCTGCCGGATGCGCCAGACATTGGTTCCATTCGCTATGCCACCGGCGTTGCCAGTCCCGTCCGACAGCACGATGATGTTTTTTGGTTTGCGCGGGGTAATTGGTTTGCTGTCGACCTGACTCGCCGAATCTGAAGAAGTGCTCATGTTGCTGCGCCGATCACATAGATACGAACGTTAACTGGCTCGTATTCTGCGCTGCCGGTGATCGGATGAGCAAGACTATCGAGTAATCTTGCAGTCGGACGATGCCGACACTTCTCGCTTTGAAAGCGCGGATTGGCGGCCGCAACCAGCCCGCACTGTTGGTACATGAGATTCAGCATCGGGCCAGACGAATCAGCGTTCTCGCCGCCGCCCGCGCGAATCCGTCGCGCGTATGACGTGATGCTTCTGAAGTTTGCTCAAGTCGCGATAGAATCAGGACTGTTGAGTGTTCGCTCATGGAGCGACGCTCTCGATTGTTGAATCGACCCCGACTGTCTCAGTGCGATGCCTTTGGAAATCGGAGATCACTGACTGATGCGAATTCTTATCACCCTCATGCTTGGGGCTTTGCTGACTATGCCCGCAACCGTACACGCCGACGATCCTCTCATTTATGTTTCCGCCTTCGCTGCCGGAGAGAAGGGGGCGATCCACGCCTTTCGATTCGATTCGGAAACCGGAACACTGAAGCCTCAGCACCGGACGACGGACGTTCAACATCCGTTCTTCCTGGCAATCTCGCCGGACAGTCGTTTTCTGTACTCGATCGACACCGAAAAGTTCGGAGGTACCGAGGACGAATTCGTCGCCGCGTACGCCATCAAGGGGCGCAGCGGAAAACTTGAACGACTGAACCAGCAGTCGGCGAAAGGGACCGCTTCGTGTTACCTCGACATCGACTCCACGGGGAAGACGGTCGTTCTAGCGAATTATTCAACCGGCAACGTCGCCGCGTTGCCCGTGCAGGCTGACGGTTCTCTGGGAGCAGCGACCGCGTTCGTCCAGCATGAAGGTTCCAGTGTTGACCCGAAGCGGCAGAAAGCTCCGTACGCTCACAGTATCGTCATCAGTCCGGACAATCGTTTCGCTCTGGCGGCTGACCTTGGCATCGACAAGGTGCTCATTTACCGGCTGGATGCCGCAGCTTCGAAACTGTCAGTCAACGCGGCGCAGGCGTCGGTTTCTGTTGAGCCGGGCTCCGGTCCGCGGCATCTGACATTTCACCCGAATGGCAAAAGCGTCTACCTGATCAACGAGCTGAAGAACACGGTCACGTTCTTCGCTTACGAACCACAGTCCGGAAAGCTGACGACGCAGCAGACGATCTCGACATTGCCGGCTGACTTCGACGGAGTCACTCACACGGCCGATGTGAAGATCACGCCGAACGGAAAGTTTCTCTACGGGACAAACCGAGGTCACGACAGCATCGCCTGCTACCGAATCGGCGATGACGGCATGCTGAGTCTGATAAAGATCGAGCCGAGTCTGGGCAAAGGCCCGCAGAACCTGCTCATCACGCCCGACGGCCAATGGCTAATCTGTGCCAACATGCCGGGCAACAGCGTCGTCGTCTTCCGAATCAACTCGAAAACCGGCGAGCTGACACCAACTGGCGAACCGATCTCCATGCCGATGCCATCCTGCATCCGCTGGCTGAAGTGATCACAGAGTCGGCCAAACGTTTCGCTCGTTCTACGAGCTGCCGGTTACCATTTGCAGCTGTCCTGTCTAAGCTGGCTGGACGTGTTGAAAACTGGACCGTTCGCTTTTGTGGTCGCAATCAATGTCAACAGAGCGTCTTCCCATCCTGGCATGCTGTCTGATTCTCCTGACTCTGGTTATGCCGAGCCGGGCAGCGGAGACCGTGCCTCTGTTCGAATCCGATGTGGCCCCGATTCTCGCAGCAAAATGTGGGAAGTGTCACAGCAGCAAGGTTCAAAAGGGAGCACTCGATCTTTCTTCGATGCACGGGCTGCGGGCAGGTGGCGAATCCGGTGAGTCTGCCGTTGCTGATTCTGTCGAGGATAGCTTTCTGTGGATCATGATCGATGGTGACGAGATGCCTCCGGAAGGTCAGCCGCCGCTCAGCGGCAAAGAACGATCGCTCATTCACAAGTGGCTCCAGGCCGGAGCCAAGTCCAGCGTGCCGATTGAAGCGAACGAGAAGAAACTGAATCAGCACGATGTACTTCCGATTGTGCTGCTGCGATGCACGACCTGCCACGGTGCGAGGATCAAGCAGGGCGGTGTCGATCTTCGCACTCCGGTTTCAATGCGAAAAGGTGGCAGGAACGGTCCGGCCATGATTCCTGGCGACCCTGACGCCAGTTTGATGATGCAGCGCATCGAGAGCGAAGCCTGTCCGCCTCGCGACCTGCTGCTGAAGTTCTTTGTGAAGCGGCCGCCGGCTTCCGAAGTGAAAGTGCTCCGCGACTGGATCGCTGCCGGCGCGCCCGCAGGCGATGTCGTGCCCGATGTGGCCACGACGGAACCTGATCCACTGGTCACGGACGAGGACCGCGAGCACTGGGCTTTTCAACCTCCGGTTGCACGGTCGGGTGCGGCATCGATCGATGAATTTATTCTGGAGAAACTCCAGGAGAAAGGTCTCGCTTTGTCGCCCGAGGCAAACCGGGACACGCTGATTCGACGCACGTATCTTGACCTGACCGGTATCCCGCCGAGCTTGACGGAATGGGAGGACTGGCACGCCAATGACGATCCCAACTGGCACCTCGAGCTTGTTGACGATCTGCTCGCATCACCGCGTTACGGAGAACGCTGGGGTCGCTACTGGCTGGACCTCGCTGGCTATGCAGACTCGGAAGGCGGCACCTCGGCTGACCCGGTTCGGCAGGTGGCATGGAAGTATCGCGACTATGTCATTCGAGCGTTCAACAACGACAAACCTTACGACATCTTCCTGATGGAGCAGATCGCTGGCGACGAGTTGATCGATCACGAGAGCGCTTCGGTAATCACCGATCAGATTGTCGACAACTTGATCGCGACTGGTTTCCTGCGGATGGGCATGGACCAGACCGGCTCGCGGACAATGAACTTTGTCCCTGAACGACTCGGCGTCGTCAGCGACGCGATCACCGTGCTCAGCGAAGGACTGATGGGTTTGACGATGGGCTGCGCGAGGTGCCACTCGCACAAGTACGACCCGATTCCTCATCGAGATTACTACCGGTTCAAAGCCATCTTTCAGGGCGCGTTTGACGAACACGACTGGCTGACGTTTAAGAATCGCAAGCTCAACGTCGACGTACCGGAGCGGCGGCAAACCTACGCCTCCATGAATCCGCCGCTTGCTGCGAAGATCAAGAAACTTGAAAAACAATTGAGTTCCAGCGTCTCTTCGCTGCAGATCGAACTGCTCCGTCAGCACTACCCCGATCAGCCACAAGCGGATCGTGACGAGACGCTGCGAGCCCTCCGGATCGCAGACAACAACCGCTCGCAGCCGCAACGAATCCTCGTCGAGATGCTGCAGCGTGTTTACATCCTGCCCGATGCAAAGCAGCCAACTGCAGTCGTTAAAGCTCGCCAGGTTGTCCGCGACATCGAAAAACAGATCAAAGAAACGCAGCGGGAAATGGCACCGCCTCCGACGATTCGTGCCGTGTGGGATCGTGGCGAGCCATCGCCGACTTACATCCTGCGCCGTGGCGAGCACAACAAACCCGGCCCGCTGGTTGGCCCAGGAGTCCCCTCGGTGCTGACCGACGGGCGGACGCCTTTCGATGTCAAGCCGCCATTTCCAAACGGTACTCACCGAACCGGACGACGCCTTGCTTTTGCCAACTGGCTGACGCAGCCGGAGCATCCGCTCACCGCAAGAGTCATCGTCAACCGGGTGTGGTATCACCACTTCGGAACGGGGCTCGTGAAGACGCTCGAAAACTTCGGAGCCAAAGGCGATCGACCATCGCATCCCGAACTGCTCGACTGGCTGGCGGTGAAATTCGTCGAGCAAGATTGGAGTATCAAAGATCTGCACCGAGCCATGATGAACTCGCAGACGTATCGACAATCAAGCCGCATCACGGACGACCGTCGAACGGCCGATCCACAAAATCGACTGCTCTCGCGCATGTCCCTCCGAAGAATGGACGCTGAGTCGTTACGCGATTCGCTGCTGGCCGTTTCCGGACGACTCGACAGGCAGGCAGGCGGGCCGCCGGACACAGTCTCGGTCAACGAGGACGGACTGGTCAGTGTCGACCCGACCGGCAACAACCGATGGCGGCGGAGCATTTACGTCCAATATCGCCGAACAGAAATCCCGTCGATGATGGAGACGTTCGACTATCCCGAGATGGGCCCCAACTGTCTGTCCCGCAGTGTGTCGACAGCCTCGCCTCAGTCACTGATGCTGATGAACAGCGAACACGTTCGCGAATTGGCAGCGTCGTTCGCGGCTCGCGTCGAGGCCACGCACAAAGGTGAATCTCCAGGAAATCTGCCGGACCGAGTCGACACAGTTTATCAGCTCGCGTTGAGTCGATCGCCAAGCGAAGCCGAACGACAACTCGGCGTCGACACATTGAAAGAACTTCGCAAGGTCTGGCAACAAAAACCGAAGGCCGCGTTGGAGACGTACTGCCACACGATTCTGAATTCCGGAGCGTTTCTCTACATCGACTGAACCTTCGGCGCGGACATACTACTTTTTGAACGCTGAGGGCACAGAGTTGAAGAACGCAGAGGACCAGGAGTCCTCTCTTTTTCTCTGCGAGTCCTCTGCGATCTCTGCGTTCCCTTTTCTAAATACAAGTACCGCCGCAATGACGGAACATTTACCACTCCAAAAATCAAGGCGTGACTTCTTCGCTCGAACAAGCGACGGGTTGCTCGGCGCGGCGCTGACTCACCTGCTGTGCGACGACTTCTTCGGTGGAGCTTCCGCACTCGCGGCGAAGAACGATGAGCCGGTACCTGTGTCCGTCTTCGATCTCAAGCCGAAGAAAACTCACCATCCCGCGCAGGCCACTTCCGTTATTCAGCTCTTCATGAATGGCGGACCGAGTCAGATGGATCTGTTCGATCCAAAACCGGAGTTGCGACGGCTCGATGGAAAGCCGTTTCCGGGTAACGTCGAAGAGATCGGCAATTCGAACGCCCAGGACATCGGCGTGATGATGGGCGGTCAGTACGACTTCGCTCGTCATGGCGAGTCGGGGATGTGGATGGCGGACATTCTGCCGCACACATCACAGATGGCGGATGACATCTGCCTGATTAATTCGATGTGGACCGACCATCCAAACCACGACAACGCACTTTACAAGATTCACAGCGGCCGGCTGTTCATGGGCTACCCGACGCTCGGGGCCTGGACGGTTTATGGACTGGGTTCAGAGAACCAGGATCTGCCTGCCTACGTCGTGTTGAACGATCCGCTGGGGCCGCCCAAAAACGGCACGCGCAACTGGACGTCGGGGTTCCTGCCGCCGGTTTATCAGGGGACCCGGTTTCGACCGACTGGTTCGCCAATTCTGAATCTGAAGCCTCAGTACGAACAGCCGTCGGCCGTCACGGAATCAGCACGCGGATTGCTCAACAAACTCGACGAAATTCACCGCAAAGATCGGCCTTACTATCCGGAACTTGACGCACGAATCGAGTCTTACGGTCTTGCGGCAAGAATGCAGTTGTCGGCTGGCGAGGCACTTGATCTGTCGCGAGAAGAGAAACACACGCAGTCGATGTACGGTGCGGGTGAAGAGTGGACGGACTCGTTCGGACGTCGCTGCCTGCTCGCTCGACGGCTGGTTGAACGAGGAGTTCGCTTCGTCCAGATCTTCCTGGAAGAACAACCGTGGGACAGTCATGCGGATCTGTCGGCCAATCATCGCGGAGCGTGCCTGCGAACTGACAAACCCGTTGCCGGATTGTTACGGGATCTCAAACAGAGAGGGCTGCTGGATTCAACGCTGGTTGTCTGGGGCGGCGAATTCGGCCGAACTCCGACGACGCAGAAATCAGCCAATGGTTTCTCAGGTCGTGACCACAACATGCAGGCCTTCACCTCGTGGATGGCGGGCGGCGGAATCAAAGGCGGAACCAGTTACGGAACGACAGACGACTTCGGTCACAGCGTGGTCGAGAATCCCGTCAGCGTTCATGACTTCCACGCGACAATTCTTCACCAGCTCGGGCTGCATCACCAGGAGCTGTTCTTTGAACGCAGCGGTTTGGAAGAACGATTGACCGGCTTCGAACCGCCGCGAGTCGTGCACGAAATTCTGAGTTGAACGGATGGATTTTCGTGGTTCCCTTCGGCCTGATCGAGAATGAGTTCATGATGAATCGGCGAGAAGTGCTTAATCTTGCAGTTGCTGCCGGAGCATCCGCCGCGTTCCGTCCGTCGTCAGCGGCGGCTGCTGCTGCGGCTGATAAAGACGATCCTGCGGCAGATCTTAGAATCGTCGATACGAACGCCAGCCTGTTTCAGTGGCCGTTCAGACGCCTGCCACTCGATGATGTTGAGCTGCTTGCCAACAAATATCGGTCGCTGGGAATCAAGCAGGCATGGGCGGGCACCTTTGAAGGCGTGCTGCATCGCGATGTCGCCAGCGCGAATCTGCGGCTGACCGACGCGTGCCTGACTTACCCTGAACTCGTCCCGATCGGCTCCGTTAATCCGGAGCTGCCCGGCTGGGAAAAGGACCTGCGATCGTGCGTCGAAGAACACAGCATGCCCGGGGTCCGACTTCACCCGAATTATCACGGCTACACCCTGGACGATCCTCGATTTGCAAAACTGCTGAAGCTGGCTACCGCTGCCGGGCTGTTCGTGCAGATCGCGGCGACGATCGAGGACACTCGCACGCAGCATCCGCAACTGCAGATCCCCGATGTTGATTTCGCTCCGTTAGCAGATGTTGTCCGGCAGGTTTCCGGAGCGCGCGTGCAGGTTCTCAACTTCCGTCCGCGTGGAGCGGCTTTCGAGCAGTTGGCTAAGACAACCGACGTCCTGTTTGATACGGCTCGCGTTGACGGAACGGACGGAATTCCGAAGCTCGTCGATTCGCTTCCGAGTGGCCGAGTTCTTTTCGGAACCCATGCTCCGTTTCTAATTCCTGAGGCGGCAATGATTCGCGTTCACGAATCCGGCCAACTGGACGACTCAGCTTTGCGAGCCGTTTACGCCACCAATGCCGACACCATGTTCTGGAAGAACGGCGTATGACTTCTTCATTGCGACCAGGATTGCCATCGCCTGAGCAACTCAAGGGCTACCGCATCTGGGATTCCTATTTTACGCCGGCCTATTCTCATCCCGGATCGGACGGAAGCAGCACGCTTGTCGCCGACATCGAACGTGCGATGCCAGCCGTTAGAAAAGGCGAGTTCGAAAAGCTTTGTTACTTTCCTCACGTGGGCATCGGAACGACCAGCGACGCGGACTTCGAAAAGTTGATCCGATCACAACCAGAGATCACGCTCAAAACAATGCAGCGCTGGCCAAAGCTCCTGCTGGGCATGATCCAGCTCAACGCGAACGATGTCCCGGCGTCGCTGGACGCGTTGAACCGCTGGCTGCGTGACGGACCGATGATCGGCGTCTACTTTCGAGGCGGCGGCGTGGGATCGCTGACGTGTACGCATCGCAATTTCCATCCGCTGATCAAACGAATTGCCGAGCTGCGCGGCGTCATCATGCAGCACACCTGGTTCGTCACGGGCGGCAAGCAAAGTCCCGGAGCATCGACACCTTCCGAGCTGGCTGAAGTCGCAGCAAAGTTTCCGGAGCAGAAGTTCGTGTGCGCTCATGCCGGCGGCGAGTGGCAGCGCGGGATTCGTGCCGTTCAGGATTCGCCCAACATTCTGGTCGAGACATCCGGTTTCGACGCGAGCGCCGGCTTTATCGAAATGGCCGTACGAGAACTCGGTGCCGAGCGAATCGTCTTCGGCAGTCACCTGCCTTCACGATCTCTCGGCACCGAATTGAGCAAAGTCATCGCCGCAGACATTTCTGAGGCAGACAAACGACTGATTCTCGGCGAGAACTTTCGCAAGCTTATTCAGCGACCGATTGCTTAGCAGTTGCTGGTTTCGGCGGCTGCTTTGATTGCTCTCCATCGATGTCGCGCACCGGAATCGTCGTCTTTGTTGATGGGAAGATTGGCCATCTCGACGTCATCCAGTTTCGACAGGGTCACCGCACATCGAATCCTCATTTGCTTCTCGTCTGAGACGTCCCCGCGAACAAAGAATCGGAAGCCTTCCGGGCAAGCTTCGACGATCGGAACCATCGAGCGGTCGTTGCTGGCCCCTGGAGGCCTCATCCCCGTCACGAACGGCCGAAGCGATTCACTCATGATGCGCGCCGGCATCCCACTAAAGACTCTTACTTCGGGAGCCAGCATCGTTGATGAGCGAGCGTCCTGAACAGAGCGTTGGACGAACCGCCGAGCTTGCCGGTTGTTGATCTTTACACCGAGCACTGGCTGCGAAGGAGAGTCGATGTGACGAGTTTGGATAACAAGGATTTCCGGGTCGAGCGGCGCGGGCTCGCCAGCGTCGCCGACGAACGCGTCAGGTTGGGGTGATGAGTAGGCCGCCGAGTATTTGAATTTCGAATCCTGGTGCAGGTCTTCGGCCGCTCGTGGCTGGCTGACCGTCACGGCGTCGCCAGGTTCGTTCTGAAATGTGTACGTGTCGAAGTCGGAATTCTGAGCGTCCAGTGGTGCGTGCGTCTGCGAATTCGAAAACCCGACAGCTTCCAGTGCTGTGAGCAGGTTGCCGTGAATACTAAACGACGATTCGACGCTGAACGGGCACAACATGCGAGCCGCCACGATCATCCACAGCAGGCAGTGGAACCTCGCCGCGATCCGACGTCTCAACAGCAGGTCGAATGCCAGAACGATGCACAGCAGCGGCAACGCTCGCCACGCGGCAATGCACACCCAGGCAACGCCGGAGAACAGCAGCTCCTCGATGGGTACATCAGTCATTCCTTGGATCCTTTGCATCCAGAAGTGCCCGCAGCTGCGCAACCTCATCGGCTGACAGCGAGGACGTTTTGACAAGGTGAAGCAGTGCGGGGGCAGCCTGCCCTCCGAAAACTCGATCGAGAAACGATCGGCTGGCTCGGCGAACGCAATCGCCGCGGCGAACTTTCGCGCGATAGAGATACCGTTTTCCGTCGGCCTCGTGATGCAGCGCGCCTTTTTTGACCAGACGATGAAGCATGGTTTTGATCGTCGCCGCTGACCACTTATGCGGTTTCGACAACTGGTCAATCACAGAACGCGCGTCGACCGGCTGGGATTCCCACACCAGAGTCATCACGGTCCATTCGGCATCTGAAATCTGCATCGCGTTTCTCGCTCCATCGATTGCGACTGTAAACAGTTTACATCTGTAATCGGAAACGAGTAAAGAGCAGCTTTGATGCGAGGAAAACAGCCTGATTCCGGTTACGTCTTACGCCTAGTAAGTTGCAATCGGATTCAGCGGCGAACCCGTTCCGCCCTGGACTGCCAGCGGCGAGGCGGTGAGCAGGAATTCCCACTGCTCGAACTCGGCAGCGACTCGGCTGAGTTCTTTGAGGTCGCAGTTGTCAAAAATGTGGATTCCCATCGCGTGGAGAGTCAGCACGTGGATCGGGTGCGACACTCCAGGAATTCCGGACGGGATGACGTCGGCCGCGGCGTCACTGCCGAGCATCGCGATGTCTCGACTCTTCAACCACGGCGCGCACGACGCGTGCAGCCCGGCGAGGCCATCCTTGCTCGCATCCCATGGACCGACCAAATCGCGGCGTGCCCAACGTCCGGTTCGGATAAAGATGACATCGCCGCTGCGGACTTTGACGCCGGCTTTCTCTTCCCACGCAGTCAGCTCCGAGGGAAGTATCGGAGAGCCGGGCTCAAGAAATCTCACGCCGCGCAGTCGAGGAATGTCGATCAGAATGCCTCGCGTGAAGATCCCGCCTTTGACATTCTGGATGCCGAGTTTCTTCGTCCCGGTTTCCTGAACTTCGTCACGCGAAAATCCGTTGTACATCTTTCCGTTGTGAAACAGGTGGCACAGCGAGTCCATGTGCGTATGAGCAAGGCCGTGGTACGAGACCGAGTAATTGTCCATCGCCCATTGGCCGGTCGTGCCCTTGCCGAAAGCCAGCATTGTGTGGCCAAACGGTTTGGGGTTGTCGGCCGCTTTTACTGTTTCGGCATTGCGAGCCAGCGAGACGGACACTCCGCGTTTGACAAGTTTCGCAGCTTCCTGCCGCTTCTTCGCCGTAATCAGGTTCAACGTTCCAAGCTGATCGTCTTTCCCCCACCGTCCCCAGTTCGAAAGCTCTTTGACAAGGTGCTCAACGTCGTCGCTGGTCATCGCTTTCGGCTCTTCCGCGATGCCGCCGGTTGTCATCGTCAGAGTTATCAACACCGCAACGAATGCATGGAAAACGGACTTTGTCATAAGTGAATCTTCTATCAGGAAGGCCACAAAAGAATGTGTCGATCACCAGAACTGCTTGGTTTATCGAGAACGACTCTACATCGAGAACAACTTCTCGTACTGCTGCTTCAGCGTGGCGATGCCGGCGTTGACAATCTTCGCATCGCTGGTCGGCGAGATCAGTCGGCAGCCCTTTTCGTAGTACATCTCGGTGTGTTCCGGGCTGACCGTGACGGCTCCCCAGGACTTACCGTGTTTTTTGCACGCAGCTGAGACTCGATCGATGGCGGCGATGCAGTCCGGATGGAAGAACTCACCCGTCACACCCAGACTCTGACTGAGATCGGCTGGCCCGACGAACAACAGGTCAACTCCGTCGATCGCGGCGATGGCGTCCACTTCTTCGACGGACTGCCGAGTTTCAATCTGGATGGCTACGAAAGAATCCCGGTTAGATCGTTCGCAGAATTCAACGGCGGGAGTTGAAGCGAAGCCGCCATCACGCCCCCCGACATTCAGGCCGCGATTGCCGCGCGGAGCAAACTTTGCCCACTTCACAAACTGTTCGGCCTGGTCGGCCGAGAAAATCTGAGCGGCCATCACTCCGCCACCGCCGGCTTCCATGCACCGAGTGACCAATGCGTAATCCGTCGGTGCAATCCGAACGAAGTTTTCGAGACCGGCGCTGCTTGTCGTCAGCGACGAAATTTCAAGCTGCTCGATCGTGAAACCGGTGTGTTCGTGGTCAAACCAGACGCCGTCGAACCCACCCTGCACACCGAGAATCTGCAGGAAGTTATGATGCATCAATCGACCGACGCCGATCATGCGGACGACTTCGTTGTTGGCGAGTTTCTCTTTGATTTTCAGCATGATGACTAACCGACGTTGAGGTGGGAACGAAAAAGAACCGGGCTCAACGAACCCGGTTCACGTGAAGTGCTCAGTCAAGATTAGTCAATCAGACTACAGTTTTGCGACTGCGTCACGAACTGTCTTCAGGCAGACCTCGATGTCAGACAGCGGGTTGTCCTTGTTTTCTTCGTACTCCAGAGACAGGCAGTTTTGGTATTTGAGTTTCTTTAACAGTTTCAGACACCCGAGCACGTCCAGATCGCCTTCGCCCAGAATCTTGAAGTGCTTTTTGCTCTTGCCGTCTTCAGTGACGGTTTTGACATCTTTCAGATGGACACCGAAAGTTCGTTTGCCGAGCCGCTCGATGGCTTCGACCGGTTCTTCGTCACTGCGAAGATAATGGCCCGTGTCGACGCAACCGCCGATCAGTGGATGGCGGTCTTTGACGATGTCGACGGTGTCGCTGATCTTGTCGTATTTCTGATTAGGACCGTGGTTGTGGATCGCGATGGCAACTTTGTATTCCTCGCAAAGTTTGTCGAGCAGGTCGAACGTCTTGTTGTCTTTGTTCGGGTTGGCACTGAGCGAAACGATGCCCATGGCTTTGGCAAAGTCGAACGCCTGGCGAGCTTTGGTTTCGTTTCCGTCGAAGCCGAGCACACCGTAAGCGATCAGCTTCACGCCGGCGTCAGCGAGCATCTTTCGTTGTTTAGCGACGTGGTCCGGCAGAGTACCCATGGGGACGTGTTTGGGATAGGCCTCCCAGTATTGCAGACCGAGCGTCTTTGTGTGCTTCAGAGCGGTCACCGCATCGAAGCCTCGCAGCGAATAACTCTGCACGCCCATCTTGAATCCGCCGTAGGGATCCGCATCTGCGGCTGATACTGACGAAATGCCGACCAGCGTGGCTGCTCCGGCCGCGGATGTTGCAAGAAATTTTCGTCGTGAAACAGGTGAGGCGAAGTTGCTCATGTTTATCTCCAAAGTGGTGTGAAGCGTTCGCAAATTGTCAGACTACTAAACAGACCGCGTGGTCTCCGTGTGGCACTGGCTTTGCCAGTGTTTTTCTCCCTTTGCAGGAGCGTTTCTGAAGGCACTGGCAAAGCCAGTGGCACACTTTCTAATCGCAGGTTCTGTCGGATCGTTTCCCGAGCGGAAACCGCCAGCGTAGCGGGCTGTTCGGCGATCATCTACCGAACGCCGAAACCGTGAAGCGGCGATGCTTGAACATCTCGCCCGTGGCAGCGTCGTATTCCGAGACGACGAACTGGGCACACCCAAACGGCAGCTCGTCCGTCAGCCAGGACTCGCACCGGTAGCGGAATCGCTGCCCCGTCGATTTCTGAGTGAGGTAGTCCTGCGTCGCCGCTCGCTGACAACGGAATGCGTCATTGCGGACTGTGGTTTTGACATGCCGAACGGTGGCCGGTCGAAATGATCGGTCGGCCGGAATTCCTCGCAGCAGTGTCCGCAGTTCAAACCGAGAAAAGTCGGACTCAGTGACACGGCCTGCCGGAATCTGATCGGCAATTGCTTTTCCTTCTTCGAAAGCCAGAACGTCCAGATCGAACGTCGCGGACCTTTCGTCGGAGCGTCCTTCGTTCCACACAACTTTAATCGTCTGAGTAAGGTCGTCGTCGATCATCTTTCGCTTCAGGCTGTAAAGCCTAAGCGTGTCAGACCGCGTGCCGCCGACTCGAACGCTGCTACCGGCGGCGGTGAATTCAATCCAGGCCGTGTCGGCATTTTCGTTCGGCAGCGTTGAAAACCACGTGTGCAGACTTCGTTTGAAGGGGAATGTCGGAGGCGGGTCTGAGTAGTCAATCCAACCAGCCTGTTCCATTTGCTGGAAGAGCCACGAAGAACTCCACGGATTCCTTGTTGCTGATTCTGCCGAGTAAACTGACACGCCAAGCAGCATCAGCGAGATGACAAGCCCGGCTCGTCGTGCGGCGAATCGTTCAAGCGTCGGCACCATGGCCAGCACCCAGAACGGAGTCAGCCAGATCATCCACCTCAGGCCGAACGTGTTGCCGCCGTAGTTGTAGTTGGACGTTCGCGTGAGATAGAAGCCGAGCACTGCGACGCTTAATGCTCCACCCAGAAGAATCGCTGGCCGTAGTCGGTGCTCCGTCAGCCAGTTCTTCCGAAACACTGGCACGACTGCCAGCAGAAATATCGGCGAGAGGCTGAAGATTCCGTGGTGCCCGATCACGCAATGGAAAAAGTAGACGAGCGGCGAATCCAGGCTTTGATCCATGCCGTGCGGCGTGTGCCAGTAACTCTTCACGCCGTCGATTTCGTAAAGGTACTTTTCGGTTCCGTAGTAGAGATAAAACGGTTTCCAGCCGCCGGTCGCCAGGTAGTTCGTCACGAAGTAAACGATCAATGGAATTAACGCGGCGGGCACAAACCACTTCGCCGTCTGCGGGACGGACTTCCGAACCAGCAGAACGAACGTCGCAACACCGAACAACGCGGCCGGCAACTCGTGACAGCAAACAAGTGCCGCCCAGAATCCAACCTGCGCGAAGTCGAGTCCGCGCTGACTGCCGTCGCTCAGAATCCGCAGCAGCGGAGCGAGCGTGAACACCAGGCACATCGCCGCGACCGAATGGTTGTTCAACGTCGTCGCGTAGCCAATCACGAGTGACCCGCAACAGAACGTCGCCAGCGCAATCAGTCGTGCCGTTTGATTCTCCGATGACCGAGCCAGCAGCCTCGCCAGGACGACAAACGAAAGAACCATCGGCAGCCAGTTGACGATCAGCAGAATCAAACGCGTCGTGTCGGCGGTCTGTTTCAGAAGATCGAGTCCGGCTGTTTTCTTCAAAACCCAGTAAACACCGGCCACGGCCGTTGATTGGAGCGGGGGCTTTGACGAGTAAAGGTGTCCTTCGTGCAGAACTTTATCGATCGTCGTCCAGCCGGACTTTTTGTCGATCTCGTCAATCTGGTACGTGCCGCGTTCGACCAGCGACCAAACCGTGCACCACCGCGACCGATCGTTAGCACTCTGCAACTGCCGAGCATTCAACGTCGCCGCAAACAGCAACGCCGCTCCCAAAGCAACGACAAGCCACTCCGCGGAGGTGACGATCGGAGCTTCGAAATTGCCCAAATCCGAATGTTGCGATTGTTGACTCATGTTTGTTTAGAACTTCTGCTTATTGATCCGAATTTCGCCCATTACAACGGCTCGTTCGAGATTCACATATTTTCGCCACAATGAATCCGAAACAGCCACCCAGCCAAGTTGCTCCCGCAGCGATTAAAACGAGAACTCCGTCAAGTCTGAAATCGCGGTAGGGGATCCACCATGTCGCAGGCAGGATCAACAACCACTCAGGCCGATGTCGATTCCTTTGGATCAGAATTGCGAACAGCGAGTTGGCGACGCAAGGGATTGCGAAGATGGATGATGCCAACCAAATTATGACTGACTGAGGTAGATCGTCATTTTCGAGACTTCTGAGCAGGACCACAAATGCAGCGCCGGTAAGGGCTCCAGCGCTGCTACACCAGAAAAGTGTTGAGCACAGTGTTCGCATTTGTTCGCCTAAGATTTTGAGTAGAGCTACAACTCAGGAGACGAATGAATGTCCACTCTGGTATCAATCTGGCAATGATACCCGGTCCGTTCTACAACCCGCGAGTGCTGGCGGGATCTCGCGGCACGACGTGGTTTTGCGACTGGAGCAACTTCTGATGGCTGACGGGTTTCTGGGTTTTCGAACGTCCTTCATGCTGGACTTCGTCGTCTGCGCGCTGGCGGCCATCGTGCCAGCTCTGCTGTTCAGCATTTACTTGGTCAAGTTCAAAGGCAAATACGTCGCTCATCGAAATCTGCAGCTCGGTCTGGCGATCATTCTGCTGATCGCCGTCGGCGCATTCGAAGTCGACATGCAGATGATCCAGGGCGGCTGGCAGAATGTCGTCGCCAAACGAGAGATTCCACTGAGTACCGACCAGCTTCAGTCGGTCAGGTACGTGCTGTGGATTCATCTCGTTTTCGCAGTGACCAGTCCGATTCTCTGGGCGGTGACCATCGTGCTCGCTCTGCGCCGCATGCCGAAGCCGCCCGCCCCGAGTGATCACAGCCCGCTGCACAAGAAGCTCGGCTGGGCATCGGTGATTGATCTGACGCTGACATCGGTGACGGGGTTGTGGTTTTACTACGTCGCCTTCGTGTAATAATCAGTCGCCGTTTTTCAGAATGCGTAGGGTACGTCAAGCGCAGCGCGGGCGTACCTTTGGCGTTGATACTTCTAAAATGGTACGCCCGCGCTGCGCTTGACATACCCTACGAAAACTCGCCTGTGGCAAACTCAACTGGGCGACGTTTCGTTTCGCAGACGATCGCGGGCTCGGCTCAGCGTGGGGCCGATCGAGTTTTCAGGCACACCAAGTCGCGAGCTGATCTCGCGGTAGGTGCGGCCTTCGAGGTGGAACTGTCGCACGATCGAGGCGTCGTTCTCGGGCAGGTCCTGCAGCATTCGCTCGACCTGATCGTTGTCGTCGATCCGCTTCACATCCCAGTTCGCGTTGGCCTTTGCCTGATCAATCGACGACTGATGAGCCGGGACGTGTCCGAACTCTTTGGCGAGCCGACGCTGAGCGATTTGTCGGACGACGATCCGTCGTGAGATGACCGTGAGATATGTCGCCAGCGACGACTTCCCGCGGAACCGTTTCAGGATGGCCATGTCGTCGTCGAGCAGCGTGACAAAGACTTCGGCACAGAGGTCGTCAACATCGTCCGGAACGAGCTGAGCACTGCGGGCGTGGGCGGTGTGATTGATGACGTGGATGAACAATCCGATGAATCGATCGACAAAGTCTTTCCACGCACCGGGCTCTTCAGCCAGGCATCGCTTCAACAGACTTCGATCGATTTCGGTAAGGGCCACGGCAAATGCACCCACAACTGGCAACGCGTGAACAGATAAGGCTTCCTTGCCAGCATCGTCGCGCCGCCTGAAACAAGTCCCAACTTTAAACCAGCTACCGGGTTGGGGCAATATGATTCTCGGCACGCTGCGGGGCTGAGTGTGATCAATCGTTGCCAGGTTTGCCGAGTCTACGGATAAGCTGCCCGATCCGATTAATGGCGACGGTTGCTCGGTCGTAAAGATCGATACGACGCACAAAACCGTGGATCTGGCCCTCGTAGAGCTCCCGCTCGACCGAGACACCCGCCGCTTCAAGACGATCGGCGTACGCATCGCCCTCGGACAGCAGCGGATCGAACTCGGCGGTCATTACGTAGGCTGGCGGGAGGTTTTCCAGCGATTCGGCCTGCAGCGGAGCGGCGCAGGGGTTTGAAGCTTCGGACTGGTCGCTCAGGTACAGATCCCAGAACCACGCCATCCGCTCGGTGGTGAGGAAATATCCCTCGCCGTTTTCGATGTACGAAGGCGTTTTCAGATTGGCGTCCGTGATCGGGTAAATCAGCACCTGATAAGCAACATGCGACGTTTCCCGGTCGCGATCCATCAGGCTGACGACTGCCGCGAGATTGCCTCCCGCGCTGTCGCCTCCGACAGCGATTCGCTCAGGATCAATGCCCAGCTCGTCGGCATGCTGAGCCGTCCAGACGGTCGCGGCGTAACAGTCTTCGGCCGCGGCGGGAAACCGGTGCTCTGGCGCCAGCCGATAATCGACCGACACAACGACGCAATCTCCGGCGTTGGCCAGTGCGTGGCAGAGATGATCGTAGCCGTCGAGATTTCCCAGCACCCACCCGCCGCCGTGGTAGAAGACGAAGCCAGCTTTCGCAGAATCCGAACCGGCCGCGCTGGCTGGCCAGTAGATTCGAACGGGGATCTCGACGCCAGCTTCTGAACCCGGCACGACTCGATCTTCAATTTTCGCCACTGGCTGAGGCTCGCCATCGAGCCGCGCTGTCAGTTTGCGGATCTCATTGATCGAGGCAACGTCGTGTGGGAACGGCGGAGCGGGCGGCGACTGCTCAAGAAAAGCCTGGGCCTGAGGATCGAGTGGCATGTTCAACTTCCGGAAGCGATTTGAGTTCTGTTCGTCCTGCGCGATTGACGCACAACTCGTCTTGAAGAACTCTCGCGACAGCCGCCGTCTCCGTAAAGCGAATCGAACTCCGCACGTCGTTCGTCATGCCTGTTCAGGGAACATCGACGCGAACCGTTGTCGTTTTCGCTGCTGACGTCGTTCGGACTTTTCCTTCGACCGAAGGCTGAAGAGAAACAGTGCCAGGCCTGCTCCATCAACAAGTCCGACCAGCAGGTCGAGGTTCACTCGGACGAACGTTGAAACAGCAACGGCTTCTTCAACTTCGACAGACGCTGCGCGAAGCTGCTGCCAGGTGACAATGAAAAACAAGCCACACAGAATCTGAAGACCGGCACAGGCGTGAGCGAGCTGATATCCCCACTTCTCTCCTGCACGAATTCCCAGACCGCTCACGAAGAGCGCGATCCCGGAAAACACCATCATCCACTGAAGAAAGTCGGCGGTTGAATCGATCGACTCGTGGCCGCTTCTGCCTCCAACCTTCATGAACAGGCCGGCTCCGACACCCCAGAACGCCAGCAAAAGTCCGACTCGCAAATTGTGCTTCGAGAATCGATCGTCTTTGTCGATCGCGTGGTCCGAAGTCGCAGAAGTCGCGGTTGGTGACTCGGAGTTGGAAAGCCCTGCCGACCGAAGAACCTGCTGCACCTGCAAAACCACTTCTTCAGGCGGGTCGTCAGACGCCGACACGGGCTTCAACTCGGACTCGCGTGGCATCGACGGAAGCAACTCAGGCTCAGCGAACGCCTCTTCGAATGACCGAATCGGCGACGGCGCTTCCTGAAACACGGGTGCGGATGCTGTTACCGGGGCTTCGTTGAAATATTCCGCTGGGTCTCGTGATAGATCGCCGCCGCATTTCGAACACCAGGCCGGGATCTCCTGAAGAGATTCGACCTCCAGGCTGCCATGACAACTCGGGCAAGTCAGAAGCGGCACGATGTAGCTCCGTCGAAAGTGAATCGGGAAAAATGGTCTTCCCGAAACTTACGATCTTTTTGTCTCGGCAGAGTTGGTGCGAAGGCGAATTTCGACTCCACCGATCGCTACAAATCCGCATCGCATCGAAATGTCACGTCGACATGCTTCGGACGATCAGACAAGGACCCTATTTACGACGCGGCACGATGCTCATGCCCAATCCCAGCCACGTCGAGACAGCGATGCCGGTGATGCAATTGCTGAACCAATACGTGTACGGGTCGAGGAATCGAAGGATGGCGGCTTCCAGTTCGGGCGTCGGTTTTCGTTTGGGATCAAGTCCATTCAGAATTTCGTAGAACTGGACATGGTTGTAAATCGTGAAAACGATGATTCCCAGGAGCCCCGCCGTATAAGCGGCCATCAGTTTTTGTCGTTGCCCTTCGCTGTTGAAAACAGCCGAAATGGGAATCGCCAGACCGAGAAACAGTGCAGCGTCTGGCCAGAAGCTGAATCCCCAATCCCTGTATCGCATGCTGCCAGCAACCCCGACGAACAGCGCCGTTGCGATGCAGCATCCAACGAGCATTGCGCACTGTTTTTCGGAGCGGCTTAGTACAAGTCGACCGAATCGGTTGAGGCAAAGCATGAGATTGAATAAGGCCGACGACGTCCAGCACATCCACACGAACAGGATGTAGGCGATCGTAAACGGTGTCGCCAGAGGAGAAAGCAACGGCACTGCTTCAAGAATGGAGTATACGATCCGATTTCCGAATACCAGGCCCAACACAAGAGCGAGTTGAACTTTCGGGCTGAGCCGGTCCATCCATAAGAAGAAAGCAAGCATCATCCGGTACACCGGATTGCGAGCTTTCATCGCCTCGATGATGCCTCGGCGAGCCCACTCCATCGTCGGATCAAGCCGCAACGCTTCGCGAAAATGTTCCGCCGCTTTTGTCGGTTCTCGCTGATGGAGAAGTGCCCATCCTTGATTGGCATGTGTTGTCGCATTCTCGGGTGCTTTGGCCAGGGCGATGTCGATCGTCTGACCGGCTTCGTCTCGCCGCCCCAGTTTGACCAGGGCGATCGCTCGAAGATTGGTGCATTGGACGTCTTCGGGCTCGATCTCAAGTCCCCGGTCTGCAGCGTCCAGGGCATCGTTCCATCGGCTACGATCGATTTCGATCGCTGCCAGAAGAGCGAATTGCGACGAATTCCACGGCTCGATCCGAATCGCTTCGTCAATCGCCTTGTGCGCTTCCTTCAGGCGATTTCGTTTGTGCATGACCGCTGAAAGCGCATAGAAACCAAGTGCGTGGTCGGGCGAAATATGAATCGCCTGCTCGGCCTCTGCCGTCGCATCGTCGAATTTTTCGCGGTTCGACAAACACAACGCCAGCAGGGCGTGAGCACGACTGTCTGACGAGTCGTGTGCAAGTGCCAGCCGCAGTTGCTCCTCGGCCAGTTCAAACCGGGACTGCTCCATGAGAATCTGAGCACGTTCAATGTTGATATTCATAGTCGGAATGCTCGTTCAGCTTTGCGCATCAGGAAATGTAGACCGGTCAGTTCTCAATCCATTTTCAGATACTTGAGAATGTCGTCGTACAAGCCGCCCTGGTTGGAGTAGAGCGCGTAGTTCCGAGCGGAGGCGAACCATTCCGTCGTCGAGGGCCGCACCGACTTGATCGCTGCCAGCAGATCTTTTGTGATGATCGGTTGCGGAGTCCCTGTCTTCATCGCTTCCTGAAGCTTGCCTTCAATTGTCAGGTCAACGACTGCTTTCAAGTCGGCTCCCGACAAATCGCCAGCCTTTTTCGCAACGTGACCATGGTCGACATCCTT
>Ga0316208_1001595_pt1 | contig 20717 bp, 20 predicted proteins | sample 3monopyrite_MG_FD_204944 | JGI IMG/M metagenome (GOLD analysis project Ga0316208, IMG submission 204944) | Microbial mat bacterial communities from mineral coupon in-situ incubated in ocean water Damariscotta River, Maine, United States -... | ecosystem: Environmental > Aquatic > Marine >...
TAATAAAAAAGGAAGAAAAAGATGGGCTTTTTTATTTCTGGATTAAAGTAAGATAAATGTCAGTAAATTATTTAAAAATAGGCGAAGTAGCTGAGCTGCTGAATATAACTGTACGAACTATTAGGTACTATGAGGAGGAAGAACTTTTAGAGCCTCATAGAACTAATGGGGGCACTCGTTTATACACTGAACAACACCTTGCACGCTTAAAAGCTATTCTTCATCTTACTAAAAATGGTTTTCCTCTTGAAGTAATTAGGCTAATTGGAAATACAAGAGAAACTTGCTCAACAGGAAATGAAGGAAGTGAAAAAATATCAGAAATTATAGATAGCTCAATAAAAGATATTGAAGAAAAAATAAATAATTTAAAATCTCTAAAATCTGAGTTGTCTGCTGCAAGAAAGCAAGTTAAAAAATGTAGTGGTTGCAAAAATGAGCCATCAAGCAAGGGTTGCCCATCATGCCTAATAAATAAAAACCTCAGTAAAATTGAAATACTTAATCTGGTTTGGGAGTGAAAATGCCTAACACAAAATTAACACTGACCATTTTGAGGTGCGGCCTAAAAAGTAGTCCACAACTCAAAATCACCAGTTATTTAGGCGTTATGACTCTTAAGGACTAGAATGTCAGCATACATAATATTTAATTATAAAATTCTAGACCGCATTAAGAACGAAGAAATTAGAGATCTTCTTTCACCGCTCCTAGAGAAATATGAAACTGAAGTTATTGTGGCTAGCCCAGTAAAAATTATTGAGGGTGAAACTTATCCAAACATGGTTATTTATAAATTCAAAAACATAGAAGATGCAGAACAGTTTTATTATTCAAAAGAACATCAAGAAATAGTTGAATTCAGAAAAAGCATCATAGAAGGTTGGGCAACTATTGTTCCTGGTTATATATAAGATAAAATATGAAAATACGAAATGAATCAAAATCTGATGTGGCGACTATTGAAGCCTTAACCGAATATGCTTTTAGGGAGATACTTCATACTAGCCATACAGAGCAATTTATTGTTAATGCACTCCGGAAGGCAGGTAAATTATCAATTTCACTTGTTGCTGAAAATGAAGGTGAAATTGTCGGGCATGTTGCTGTATCACCAGTTACAGTTTCTGACGGTAGTAATGGATGGTTTGGTCTTGGCCCAATTTCAATTTCACCTGAGTATCAAAGAAAGGGGATTGGCACTAAGTTAATGGAAGAAGCTATAGCAGAGTTGAAAAAAACAGGAGCGTCAGGCTGTGTCTTGCTAGGAGATCCATATTTTTACAAGCGCTTTGGCTTTAAGGTAATCCCTGAAATTGTTTTGCCTGGGTTACCTCCAGAGTATTTTCAGGCTCTTCCTTTAATTGCGGAAATACCAAAAGGAGAAGTAACATACCATGAAGCATTTAATGCTCAGAGCTAACAACTGGGTCAAGTTGACAAATTATTCATTGGCCGGTTAAGTAAGTGTTAGGCATCAATAAGCTAGGGAGAAATATAATATGAATGCATACCTTATTTTAGACTTTACTATTAATGATTTTAAATCGTTTAAAGAATATATAAAGACAATACCAAAATTTATCGAAAAACATTTAGGAAGGTATGTTGTTAGAGGTGAAGAACCAACGGTTATGGAAGGAGACTGGAATCCTGAAAGAGTTGTTGTAATCGAATTTCCATCAAGAGAAAATGCTAAAGAATTTTTAAAAGATCCTGAAGCGCAATCTCTCTTTTCAATACGACACAAAACAACAACTAGCAAACTCATACTAGTTGATGGTTGTTTTTAATTATGAGCGGTATAAAGAATGCCATACAAGTGCATTAATTCGTTCGTATTGCTCTCTTGGATTTAATCGTTATATGCTTTCGCGAACATCTTCTTATCCGATTGACAGTTGACATTAATCTATCCATCTATCAAGATAAACGAATGGATACAAATCTTACGCAACAGATAGCTCGAATTATTATCATTCCATAGGAATGGTGGGATTTTGATGCGTTTATAATTTGTCAAACCCGCCCAAGAGGCGGGTTTTCTATTTCTGCCTCATGGAATTAATCTCAATTAATGGAGGTAGTATGAAAAAAATAGCAGTTTTCGGTAAACCCGGAAGTGGTAAGTCCACTTTAAGTAAAAATCTGGCATCAGCTACAGGTATACAATTACATCCACTAGATTCAATTGCATATAAAAAAAATGGCGATATGGTAGATCGAAATACGTACGATAGGGAGCATGGAAATATACTATCCTCTGATGGTTGGATTATTGATGGCTTTGGGCCAATTGAGTCATTTTATAAGCGGCTTGATGTGGCCGATACATTGATCTATATAGAGTTACCTTATATTGTCAGTTATTGGCTAGTTACAAAGCGACTTCTAAAAGGGTTGGTTGTTAAGCCCGAAGGTTGGCCTGATGGTAGTTCAATTTTAAAAGGGACTTTAGAAAGCTATAGAACGTTAAAACTTTGTCCAAAGTTTTGGGATGATGATTTTATTAAAAAATTAAAAGAAATGTCGACTAACAAATCGTTATATGTAATTCGGTCAATTTCTGAATTAAATGGCTTTGTTGAAAAAAATATGGAATTCAAGCCATATAACAAGTAGCTGAACTGGGAAAATACTCACTAAGCGAGCATTTTCCGGCTAGCTAGGCGTTATACACAAAAAATAAAGGAGTAAATATGATTGTAGAAATCACCACTTACAAACCAGCAGAAGGAATATCGCATGATGCACTTATGAAGGCATCAAAGGAATTCGATAAAAATTACTGTGCACGATGCAAAGGTCTAATACGCCGTCAATTTGTTAAAACAAATGATGGTTATATGGATATTTTTCTTTGGGAAAATATGGCTGATGTAGAACATGTCCAAGCTACTTTCATGCAAGACAATGATGCGCTCGCATTTGCAAAGTACTTAAATCCTGAAACGCTTACTATGAATAATTACGAATCATTAGATGTATATGAACCACCAAAGTAACAAACAACCGCATAGCAAAGCACTCCAGTTGACTCACAAAAGTGGTGCTTCTATTGTTGCCCAACTTTTGCTCTCAACTGAGTTTTATTGTTATGCGTAAAAATGGCATGCAAAGAATTTTAATATTTGGAAACTCAGGCTCAGGAAAATCTACCTTAGCGAAAACTTATGTTAGCGAGTATGGGTTAGCACATTTGGATCTTGATAGTTTGGCATGGCTAGATACACATCCTCCCAAACGTAAACCTTTAATCGATAGCGCCAATCAAATAAATGCATTTACAAGTATTAATCAAAATTGGGTTATAGAAGGCTGTTATTCTGATTTACTGAATGTAGTAAAAGATAGCGCAACAGAAATAATATTTTTAAACCCCAGCATTGAAACGTGTATCAGTAATTGCAAATCTCGGCCTTGGGAGCCTCACAAATATAAAACAGCAGATGAACAAGATAAAAACCTAGATATGTTATTACATTGGGTGAAAGATTATTCAATTAGAGATGATGAGTTTTCTTTAAACTCTCATAAAGCACTATTCGAGAAATTCAAAGGTAAAAAAGTTGAGTACAACACAAATGAAAGAAACGCATAACAAATCACTTTACTGTAATTTTACTACGCTGCACTTCGTAAAATATCGTGAGGTCAAACGTCATGCGTAAAAAGGTAAGGCCATGCATATGATTCAAGGAGGTTGCCATTGCGGAAACATTTCTTACATAGCTAAATTCCAAAATGAGCCTTCTTCATACACTCCACGTGTTTGCGATTGTAAATTGTGCTCAAGTCATGGGGCTACATACGCAGCAGATAATAATGGCATTCTTTCAATTAAAATAAAAAATAAAAACGATGTAAGTAAATATAAACAAGGAAGTCGTATAGCTGAATTTTTAATATGCAAAATATGCGGTGTTATGATAGGAGTTTGTTATGAAGAAAATGATTCTACTTATGGCGCAATAAATATCAGATCGGCTCACGATTATCGTGCCTTTGGCAAAAGTCATCCAACCCATTTAACGCAGTTAACCGATGAAGATAGAATTAAGCGATGGAAAAAATTATGGTTTTCAAATGTTAAGATCGAATATGAAGTTTGATAACAACAATCAACTTCGCGTATTCCACATACCAGATACCGAAAAGTGGTGCCTGTTATTTATAACGTTATGTTTAAAAAATAAATAGAGTAATGATATATAAAGGTAGTTGTCATTGTGGCGCAGTACAATTTGAGGTTGAAGCGCCTGAAGTAGTTGAATGCCAAGATTGTAATTGTAGTATTTGTTCAAAATCTGGGTATTTACATTTAATCGTTCCAAAATCCAAATTTAAACTACTACAAGGTGAAGATAATCTAACTACATATACATTTGATACCGCTGAAGCTAAACATAAATTTTGCAAAATTTGTGGTATTAAGTCATTTTATATACCACGCTCTAACCCTGAAGGTTATGATATTAATGTTCTCTGTCTTGAACCACAGCCTAAGAAATTAATTGTAGAAGAATTCGATGGTAAAAATTGGGAATTACATGCACACAAACTATCTCATCTTAGCAAAGAAAAATAACAAACAAATCAAGATCGTTTGTTACCACTCGCAGAGACTGAACTTAAATCGTTAGACACACTATGGAAAAGTATCTATTTATACATCGATATTTCAAAAATGGAATGAATCCATTTAAGAGTACATCAGAGTTATCTGATGACGATATTCTTATTTTCATGAAAAAACATTTTCCAAATCACAGCTGGTTTCATGCTGATCCAGAACAGAGAATTAGAAACCGAAGAAAAGTAGAAAAATGGTTATGCGAGGAATTTATTAAATCTGGAGGAGATCCTAAAACAGAACATCCGTGTTACTTCTCACTCGGAGCGTCCTCATTTTTAAAAAACTTCGAATCCTTTGAAGAAAAATCAATTGAGATAAAGCTCCCTCTAAATGAGTTTTCTACGAAAAATATTAGTTTTACATATCCAGATAGTTTTTTTTCCGAATGGTTAGACAAAAATAAAGATCACCCTCTATACAACGAAGAGCTAAATGGAAAACTATTTACAATAGGTGAAATTCATAATTTACTGAATCGAGGAGCAATCCCTGAAAACGATTTTATGGACACTCCAAACTATAAATATCATTTCTATATTGAGGCCCAAGTTTGGAATTATGACATCCTGTATAACACGAAAAATGTCTAACAAGTTACTAGAGATAAACCTTTTTCGCCACTAGCATGGTGTTGAATGTCTGCTCTCAGTAATTTGAATAAGAAGAATCAATAATCAGCTAATAGCCTATAATAGTCATAATGTAGCTCGATTTACGTACACATTATTTAAAACATTTTATCGCTAATCGCGGTGGTGAATTATATTTATATTGATTTTACTACCAAAATAAGACATATTGTCACCAATAAGCAATAAATGGTGACAATATGTCTGTTCTTGTAGAGAAAGCTTCTCCTGAAGCTATATTTCGTCAATATGGTGGTCAGCTTCGCATGAGTGAGGCTATAGGCCATGGTATATCTCGATATTCACTATATAAGATGCGCGATAATGGCATTATTGAGCAGGTTTCACTGGGTATTTATCGGCTTGTCGATCTGCCTCCCATTACTAATCCTGATCTAGTAACGGTCAGCCTGCGGTTTCCTAAAGCGGTTATTTGTCTAATTTCAGCACTGTCATATCATCATATTACGACCCAAATTCCACATGAGATATCTGTGGCTATTTCAAGAAATGCTCGTATGCCATCGCTTGATTCACCTCCTGTACATGCCTATAAATTTTCCGATGAGGCTTTTAATGCAGGAATTGATAAACATCAAATAGATGGTATTACAGTACAAGTTTATAATCCTGAGAAAACTCTGGCAGACTGTTTTAAGTATCGTAATAAACTGGGAATGGATGTGTTCCTAGAATCCCTTAAGCTTTATAAATCACAAAAGTCTTATAGCCTAGATAAGCTTCTCAAGTACGCTAGAATATGTCGCGTTGATAAAATGATGAAACCTTATCTGGAAGCAATAATATGAGTGCTGGAAAATCAGGGAATATAGCAGCATCGATTCGTCAACGATTAAAGAATCAATCGAACAAAGATAAGCGCCCCTTCAATGAGTTGCTTCAGTACTATGCGATGGAGCGATTTCTTTATCGCTTGTCACAGTCAGCACATGCTGAGCTTTTTATTCTTAAGGGTGCTTTGATGCTAAGAGCCTGGAGATCTCCTGAAGTGCGTCCAACAATGGATATCGATATGTTGGGACGGACGAGTAATGATGAGGGCAGTATCATTGCTCAAGTCAAAGACATTATTTCAACAGAGACTGAACCTGATGGATTGATTTTTGATTCCGACTCTATTCGGGCAGAGAGAATTACAGAAGATGCCGACTATGAGGGAATCCGAGCCCGCTTTGTGGGCAGCTTAGATGGAGCCCAGATACACATGCAGGTTGATATTGGATTTGGCGATATCGTTCACCCTGAAGCAGTGATGACCGATTTGCCAACTATACTAGATTCACCAATACCTAAGCTCCTTTGTTATAGCCGTGAAAGTGCTATTGCTGAAAAATTCCAAGCAATGTTGAAACTTGGTGAGCTGAATAGTCGAATGAAAGATTTTTACGATATTTGGCTTTTGTCTCGACAGTTCGATTTTGATGGTAAGGAATTAGCAGAAGCTATACGATTAACATTGAAGCATCGAGGTACAGCTATTCCTAAAATCATCACTGCTTTCACAAATGAATTTATCGAAGATAAACAGGTTCAATGGAAAGCGTTTCATAAACGGTTAGCTCAAGAACACATACCTAAGGACTTTGGCGGAATTGTAGTAGGCGTTGAAACATTCCTTGGAGCAATAGTATCAGGGCTTGTATCAGGTTCCGATCTTCCACAACATTGGAGCGCGTCTAATTTATGGAGTTAGCATGGGAAGATTAATTCAAGAGATATTTTTTATCTTATGCATTAAAGCAGTTAACAGAACCCTTGTTACATTGCCAAATAAAAATTACTTTCTCGTATATTGAAAATAAATTACCTAATTTAATCGGTACACAGTTGCATTAGTAACTTCTTATAAAGAGGGGAGTTACTCAAAGAATATTTCTTTTTATATTGCCTTTATACTATGCAAAGTACAGATCTAGCTTTTATTGCTTGAAATACAAACAAAACCATATAGAATATACCGCTTCAAGGATGAAGTTATAATATCAATAACGCTTCATCCCTCTAGAGGCGTCTTAATTACTCCCCCAATAAAGACTGCTTGATGTATCCATTAAGACTAAATAGTTTTTAATGTTTAAGTACAAAAAATAATAAATACAAATTACAGGGTTGAGTTATGTATTTTTCAAAAGGGTTTCGCGCTTGCGTTATGGTGCCGGCGTTGGTCGCAGGTTTATTAGTTTCATTTTCTTCAAAAGCGGATGTCAATTGGTTACTGTTAAATCAAAATGCAGATGGTAGTATCGCGCAAACTATCGACATCGCGACACCTTATCAATCAACCTCTGAAGTCTTACGAACAATTCATGCGATAGCTCCAACGACAGATACAAATGCTGGACTCCAATATATTGCATCGGATTCTTATCACAGTACAGAAAATCTCTCACGAAAAATTATTGCGCTTAATAATGTTAATCAAGAAACGGGACCTTTAGTCACTGAATTACTCGGAATGCAAAATATTGATGGAGGGTGGGGTGAACTTCATGGTTACGATTCTTCTGCTATCGATACTGCATTTGGCCTAAGTGTATTATCAGAATTAAATTTAACGGCAAGCACTCAAGTTCAGTCTGCGGTTGTTTACTTATTAAATAATCAACAAAGTGATGGTGGTTGGCATAGTGGTGTTAACACAAGTAGCGTGTATGAAACATCACTTGTCATTAATGCTCTTTCATATTACAAAAAACAATATTCAGGTGTTGCTGAATCCATCGTTGATGCAACCAATTATTTATTAACTCAACAAAATGCTTCTGGTCTTTGGGATTCTTCATTTGAATCTGCACATGCTTTATTAGCACTGACTCAATCAATTTCAGATATATCCATTTTAAAATCAAGCATCACCACGTTAGAACAAAACATGCTGGCAAATACCAGTTGGGATAACGATGTTTATATCACCGCCTTGGTACTTCGTTTACTCGATACATATCAAAAACGTATTGTTAATCCTATTGCAACTATTACAAATGGTGGAGTTGTCGGTGAAGTTGTACTTGCTGGCTCAGATGAACCTATTTCTGATGTTAACGTCACGGTTAAAGAACAATCGGGTACAACGGTTACCACGAATTCTTTAGGTGTCTTTAATATTCAAAGTATTGCAGAAGGAACGTATACCTTAATATTTGAGAAAGCAGGTTTCTCTAGTGCAAGTAACGTCGTTAATGTTAGTAACGGTAAGCTAATTAATATTGGAAAGATTGCATTAAATATTCTACCGACTACAGGCGTATTAATGGGAACAGTATTTGATTCTGAATCTCAAGCATCCATTACAAATGCGCAGTTAATTTTATCTGGCCCACAAAGTTTTACTGTTAATGTTGATCAGTCAGGCTCGTTTAACTTGACAAATTTAATTCCAGGTAGTTATTCGTTAGGTATCTCAGCTGATGGTTATAACTCAGTAACAGTCACTTTTGATGTTTCGGCAGGTCAAAACTTATCACTAAAACAAGGGTTAACGAAACAAGGTGCATTCTTAGATACTACGCCCGCTGATTTATATGGCTTTGTAGTCGATGGTAAGTCTGGCCAAAATATATTGGGAGCTACAATAAATTTAGATAATGGTCAAAGTGTTGTAACTGATGCGACAGGAAAGTTTATTTTCACATCTCTACCTCGAGGTAGTTATCGCGCAGTTGTTAGCGCTCAAAATTATCAGACTTCAGCATACATTATTAACTTTGCAGATGGCAGTAACGGTAATGTGGGTAACATAAGTTTGTTCCCTGAAAATATTGTCGCACAAGCACCTACTTCTCTTACTTTAATGGGTACTGTTATTGATGGAATCGGTAATTCACCTATTGTTGGTGCTTCAGCAAAATTAATTAATACCAGTGAAGTTGTTACCGCAGATCAATCAGGTAAATTCACTTTAAGTAATATTGCACTTAAATCATTTGATGTTGAAATATCTGCAACAGGTTTTGAAACAAAAACATACAACATAACGGTTACTTCTTTTGGTGAAGTAGCAGTTGAATTTGTGTTGCCGCCTTTTATGGCTCCTGATCCTGCTGTAACCTCATCGATTGTTTCGGGCGTTATTACCGATAAAGATTTTGGCCTTCCAGTGGTAGATGCAGATATTGCTATTGATGACACAAGTACTGCAAAAACAGATGCTCAAGGTCAATACACCATTTCAGGTGTAAATTTATTAGAATTTAACCTTGCTATTACTGCCGTAAATTACAGCCCAGCTGCACTCAATGTAAAACTGTCTGCTCACGGTAGTTATACGGTTAATCAAGCATTAGCGCCTGTTGTAAATGAAGTGATTGATCCTGTTACTAACCTACCGACTAAATTATTCCAGGTGCTAAATGTACAGCCTCTAAACGAAAGTGTTAATGCTAATACAAAAGCACGTTTTACCGCAGAAATAGCCAACCTTGCTGATGTTGAACAAGAAGGACTTATTATTGCAGAAGTTATTGATGCCGCAGGTATCAACGTAGCGACAATATTATCAAATATTCCAGGTACAGCAGAACAACAGGCAAATATTTTATTTGCAGCAACAGAAACGAAAACATTTGAATTTGACTGGGATGTTAAACAAGCGCCTGTTGGTAAATATCAAATCATTGTCAGGTCAGTTAATCCAGGATCGATAAACAGAGGGAATCCAACAGGAACAGTTTTTGCTGAATCAGGTAATTACATTAGTGTGTTGTTAACTAAGTTAGTGGGTGGTGCAACAAAGTTTGATCCACCTTTATCTCAAGCTGGTACAACGACACCGATTAAATTAGAAGCGCTCGTTGTTAATAATGGTAATGCTGAATTGACTGGTTTGGGTTTCACATTATCAATAATAGAACCTGATACAAGTAATATTATTCATACTGCCCAAGCCACCTTAGATTCGTTAAAAGTGTTAAATAATAAAACCTTATCATTTGGTGAATGGTTACCTACTACTACGGGAAATTTATTGGTCACAGTAATGCCAAATGATAGTGCAATCTCAGGTATTGTGAATGGCACTATTTATATTGGAGATAAAGCAACAGGTACGTTCAGTATTGACAAAGAATTCCTTCCTGAAGGCAGTCATACGATACGTGCAAAAATTAATTTGCAGGGTGTAGATACAAAAACAGGTTCAAGTACTGATCCACTTTTCTTTGCTGTTAAAAATGCTGTAGAGAAAGGTGGTAGTTATGTTGGACCTAATGCTGTTTCATGGCATAGAAGAAATCGTTGCTTAGGCTGCCATATCCAAACTCAAAGTTATAATGGTTTAGCTTCATCATTAGACAAAGCAAATATTAGTAAAGCAGATACAGATTTCTTATTTAATGCACTTGTCACTAGCCAACAGAGTAATGGTGGTGTTTATCTTAGTCATCCAGGTTTCGGTAAAGCTCAAACTGCATTAGCCTTGTGGTCATTAAAAGCCGCACCTGTTAAAGAAGATGCATTTAAAACTATGTATCATGCCGCACGATATATGATGGATAGAAAAGTAAGAAGTGGTGACCAAACTTATTGGAGAAGAGATTACACCGTCGGTTACGTAAATAATCCTAGTAGCATGACTGCGATAGTAACTATGGGTATGGCCGATCTTATTAAAACAAGTAAAAATATTGATTTAAGCCAGCTAGGATTTACACCGACATTATTACCAAGTTATGAAGCTGAACTACCAAGAATGGTACGTTATTTCTTAAACAGATATACAGATAACTCAAGTGATAATACAGTTCACGCGTTACGTATGTCTGCACTTGCAGAAGCGAAACAAGCTATAACCGATCCATCTCTATTACAAGAAATCGAGGCTGCAATTAGCTTTGAAGAAAATGTACTGAGATCTCGACAACGTTCAGATGGTGGTTGGGGAGTAACAACAGGTAGAAGTAGTGATCCATTAGTTAGTGCTATGGTCGGTATTGCATTGGATTACACAAATCCATCAGCAGAAGATCCGATGGTGCGAAATAATATTCAGTACTTACTGAATTCTCAACGTAGTGATGGTTCATGGAACAACAATAATAGTTACTTTGGAACACGTCTTGCTTCTACCAGTTTCGTTATGGCTTATATGCCAAAAGCACTTGATAGACTGGGTGGAATTGATGTCGATTTAACAGTAGATATTCCAGCGAATATCTCTTTAATAAATCCAACAGTCGCTGAAAGCTCAATTACTCCAATTGCCGATGGTAATCAACATTTCTGGTCGTTAACGGGTGTTACTTCGAATGAACAAGTTATTGAATTTGATATGACATTGCATGATATGTTGTTGAATGAGAATCGTGCAGTAGCTTCAACAGCACATATGGAATTTAATAACTCATTTAATGATGATCGTATTCGTGTTGATTTGGAAATTCCATCAGTTACGGCAACAAGTGAATTAACATTGGCCGTTACGGCGAATAAATTTACCTATACCGCGAAAGAAGATGTTGTCATTACGCCAGTAGTGGGCAATACATCTCCAGTAACAGATGCGGCTATTGTTGATATTTCAATTAGAGCTGCTGGTTCAACGGAAGTACTTGCTACATTACCGCCAATTGATACGGGTAGTCTTGCCTCAGGAGTGAGTGTTTCTTTATCTGCCCTTTGGAATACCAATGGACAGTTTGTTGGTGCTTATGAAATCTATGCGAAATTACTCGATACACAAGGTCGTACTGTAAAAGAAGCCGTTGTACCATTCTCAATCTTGAGTGCGGGTATTGCTGTTAACTCTTCAATCGCAACAGATAAAGCCGTTTATCAAGCTTGGGATAATGTGACATTGAATGGACGTATTCGTAATATCAGTGCGAATGTTATTCAACCAAATACATTTATTGAACTCATTGTTAAAGATCCATCGGGTTCAACCTTGTATTTTGATACCTTCACAGAAGGTGAGTTATTGCCAGGTACGCTACGTGATGTGAATTCATCGTTAGTATTAAGTGATGCTATTTCAGGTGAATATTCAGTTGACTTAATAGTTAAAGATGGCTTCACGCGTAACATCTTAACGACGAGTGCAACGGCCTTCCAAGTGCAGCGTGATAGTTTACAAAGCTTAGTGGGAACGATGAACACCAAACCAAACTGGGCTTATCAGGGCGATCCTATTATATGTGAAGATACCTTAACTAACCGTTCTACGACTGGACTTGCTGGAGTGACTATTACGCGTCAAATGATGAGCGCGGCAACAGGTCAAGTAATTACAGAGTTGACGGCGTTACAAGATGTACCTGTAGGAGCATCAAGTTCTAATCTTCAAAGCATCGATACAAAAAACATGGAAATAGGCGGCTATCTCTGTGTATTGAGTGCATCAATTGACGGCAAAACTAAAAAATTAGCAGCAGCTGGCTTTGAAGTGCTTGAGCCACCTATCAAGATAGATACCGCCTTAAACCAATTAGGTAAAGGTCGCTTACTGATTTTGTTGGATGGTGAAAAAGAACATGATGACGATGGTGAGCATCACAATGATAAAGCTGACCATGATGAAAATGAAAATCATGATGATGAGCCTCATGGGCCTAAAGGTGCACCATCTTTAACCGAACAACGACTCTTCCTTGAAACACAGCTAAAGGCAGCAGGTTGGTCATACACTATCGTTACGAACGATGATGACTTTGCAGTACAAATGCGCAGTAATGGTTATGTGGCCTATGCCTTGTTTAACGAACATGAAAAACTCGATAAACAAGTGCAGCAAGAATTGCGCGAACGAATTTACAGTGGTGAAGGGCTCTTTGTGGCGGGTAATCATGATGAACGCAATCACTATTTAAATGCTGCTCTAGGTATAGAACATAAAGGTAAGCATAGTAAAGCTTCAAGCTTTACCTTTAAATTATCACCATTAGGATTGAGTGGAGAGCAAGTTCTTACCTTTGAAGACAAACCTTTACGTACTGAACTGAATGGTGCTGGAATTGTTGCTGAGTTTAATATTGTCGATGATCATCATGAAAGCGACGAACATAGCGATAAAAATAAGAATGAACATGATTCGAGTGACGATGACGAACATGAATCGCATGAGTACAGCAAAGCGGCTGTAACGAGTTATCAGTTTGGTTTAGGTAAGTCGGTTTATGTGGCTTTTGATTTATTAGCGCATGCTACAGCAACACAAGATCCGAACCTTCTAGATGACTTGTTAAATGCTGGCTTGTTGTATACGCATCCAACGAACTTAAACATCATTCCTACTAATGTATTACCTATTCTATTAACACTAACGAATGAAGGAATCGCAACACCTGGACAAGTAGTTGTGACATTGCCTGAAGGTGTTCAGATAGTAGATAGCATGGCGGGCACTCAACTAAATGCACAAGGCCAGTTAGTTGTGCCATTTACACTAGAAGAAGAGCAAGTCTTTAGCTCTCGTTTCTACGTGCGTTTACCTGCTACGAGTGGTTCATTTACCTTTAATGCCTCAATTCAAACAGGGATAGAACCTGAGCTTGAAGAATATGAAGTCATTAATCTTATTATCACTCGACCTCTATATTCTGGTCTAAATGATGCGTTAGCGACACTTAATGGTGTTAGCAATGAACATAAATATTATAAAAAAGCGCTAGAGAAATTAAACAAAGCACAGCAATACGTGCTTAAAAATAAGATTGAATCTGTGCTGAAAGAGCTCATTAAAGCGACAGATTACTTAGCGAAAGTCACTCACGATAAAGTCGAAGAAATTAGGGTGATGGTGGATCATGCAATCACTCGTTATGCTGCTTTGCTGCTGATTAACGATGATGAGCATGACGATTAAAACAGTTTAAAAAATAATATAAAAATATTAATAAACAACTTATTTTATGTGGAAAATTTCAATGAATACTACGCTTCTTAATACTATTCGTACTTCAAAAGGTTTCAGTCGTTCAGTCGCTTACCTAATATCTATCGCCTTAATTGCTTTAGTGGTTGAGCGTACTGTTTATTATGTTTTACTCGAAAATGACATAGTAGAAAAAGAAAATGTTGTTCAAAAAATAAACCGTGTCGCCCCCCACAAAGCGAGATTACTCGGTTTGTCTGAAACAAAAACACAACGACAGCGCCAAAATGAAAAAAGCAACGACACAAAGTTATCTGAGGCAGTAGTGAATGTTCAGGATACGTTAGATGTATTGGCATTTAATTTAATCAATAAAAATGATAACAATATAGCTCAGGATAAACTTATTCAATTATATAGTGATCTTAAAAAATACGATGCGAAGGCTCTAACAGACTTTGCGAAAACGGAAGCGCATATAGAAAAACACCAATTAGCTGATATTATCAAACAACGTCATATTGATATGGTAGAAAACTATCAAAATGAAATGAAAACGTTGTTAGGAAACCTGAACACAATTCAAAGTACAGATAACATGGATTCAAAGCTTGAAGCTGTACTAGCTGCACGTAAACAGCTTGAAGATAAACAGCTTAAGCGTTCACAGCAACCATTTGATCCAAATAATTTGCCATTTAAATCAGCTAAACCAAATAAAAATAACAAACCAAAAACTTCAGCTGATGACTTTGTTAAAGCAGGCTTATTCAATACACCATATCAACAATATGCGGCATTAGGTGACTTTAGGTTCGACAAGTTGGCTGGAGCAAGTAATCCAGAATATTTGGCAGAAAGTGATGAAGTCGTCATTAGTGACTCAATTAAAGCAAAAGCGCAGGAACTCAATTATGACCCTGTAACAATTTATCACTGGGTGCTGAATAATGTTGAATGGTTGCCTACTTGGGGATCAATGCAAGATGCTGATATTACATTAGGTTCACTTAAAGGTAATGCTTTTGACATTGCAAGTTTGCACATTGCTTTACTTCGTGCGTCTAAAATTCCTGCGCGTTATGTACACGGCACAATAGAAGTGCCAGAAGACAAATATCGTAATTGGGTTGGTGGTTTTAATAGCATTGATGCAGCTGGTAATTTTTCATCATCCGGAGGTATACCAACTACAGCCATACTTATAGATGGAAAAATAAAAACTATACGAATGGAGCATATCTGGGTTGAAGCAGCAATTGACTATGCGCCTTCACGAGGCGCGATTAATAAGGATGCGGATAGTTGGGTGCAAATGGATTCAAGTTTCAAACAATATGAATATAAAGTAGGGCTTGATGCTGCTGCACTCACAGGTGTCGATGGAAAAGTTATTGGACAAGAACTAATTGATAGCGGTACAAATAACAAAAATGAAGATTGGATATCTGGATTAAATTCACAAATAATAGAGGATAGTCAAAAACAAGCACAACAGGCAATTGAAGACTACATTAATAATAATTTAAATAATCCATCTGCTGCGGATATTATCGGCGGTCAAAAGATAATTTTAGAAAGCTATCCAGTTTTAGCTTCATCATTACAAAATCCTATAAAAGTAATTGGTGCTAGATACGCTAAATTATCAACTAATCTACAAAATAGGATACATATAAGTTTAGGTGCTGATATATTTGGTGATCCAATAAATACTATAGACTTATCATGGGTTAAAGTTAATAACCATAAAGTTACAGTATCTTTTAAGCCTGCTACAGCAAGTGACGAACAAGTACTCGAATCATATTTGCCTACTGGAACTATTGATTCATTAGATCAATATCCATCTAGTCTTCCTGTATATACAATTAATGTAATCCCAGAACTGAAAATTAATGGTACCGTTTTACTACAAGGTGCATCAACAACACTGGGGAGTGAAGTTGACTTAGGTTTTACTGTCAGTAGGGTAGGTTCTTCACCAAGACGATTTAAGTCTCCAATAATTTCCGGTTCATTTTTAGCTATAACTGCAGTTGGCGGTAGCGTCTCTATAGATAAATTAAAAACAGTTAAAAATAGATTGACTCAAACTAATTTAACAATTGACACGGGCACAGATGAAGAAATTAGCGCGTTAGATGACGACACATTGTTAGGCGATATGTTTTATTCTGGTTCATTAATATATTTCTCGCAAAATTCTTTATTTGGTCATGAGAGTTCCCTACAAGATGAAAATCGTGTCAGCTTATTACCATCAATTGGAACCTATGGGTCTGTGCCTAAAGTAAGTTATTTCTTTGGATTTCCATCTTCGATTTCACCTGGTGGTATTGAAATGGATCTTGATAGTATTTCTATTGCAGCAAGTAACAAAGATAATAATGTAACAAGTGTTAAAAATTATTTATTACAGCTTGGAATGTTGGGATCCATTTTAGAACATGCAGTGCCAGAACAAATGTTTTCTGATGATCCATTAGTAAAAACAGAAGGTGTTTCAGCTGTAAAGTTAATCGGAAAAGCAAATCTGCAAGGGCAGCGCATTTATCATATTACTTCAGCTAACCAGAATACAGTTTTACCTAATATACATTACAGTAGCGACGTTATGAGTGAAATTAGATCGTCATTATCTGTTGGAAAAGAAGTAATAGCTCATACCGATGAAATCACTATTAATGGTTGGACTGGGGCTGGTTATATTATCTATGATCCTGAAGTTGGCGATGGCGCTTACAAAATCAGTGGTGGTTTAAATGGTGGTTTCTTTAAGAATTTAAAAATAAAAGCGTTGTTTATTCTAGGTATGTGGAAATCATTTTCAAAAAACCATCCTGTTATTGCAAAATCTTTAGGCGGATCCATTGGATTAATTATAGGATCAATAATAAGTATTATAGATTTACTTACTACTTGTAAAAATACAGGTATAGCACTAGGAATTGCTGCCGTTATGATAATGTGGAATTTGATGTTTTTGGGACTTAATATTATGCTTGTTGCTTCTGGAGTGGGGGCTGTTGCTATATTTGCTCTTGCGGGAATCGAGTGGTATCTTGAGAATCAATTTAAGAATATGGTTAAAGGCTTATGTTAGCGGTAGATAACAATTATGAATAAGTGTCCGTACTGTAAAAGTAAAATAAAATATGTTTCATTTTATAATTGGCTAAATAAATTTGTTAACCCTCTCGAGTGTGGCGAGTGTGGTAAAACACTTATAGACTCTAGTTTTACGATACTAGTATTTATACTTTTTATCCCTATGTATTTCGTAACCAATTATTTAGTAAGAGAATACATAGATACTTATGATTTAGGAACATTAATAAATGCTTTAATATTCGGTTTATTATTGATCTCTCTAGTGTTTTTCGAATCCTACATTATTTATAAGCTTTGGCCATTAAAAAATAGATAGTGTAAATAATTAACTCTATTATATTGCTTATTAAGTAATGTAATATTTTAACATCATCTAGCAGACAAGTAATGAGCTATACCCCATTTAACGGACATAGATTTCTAAGTTAAACTAACTAGAAATGAGGTGTCAGAATGGGAAATAGAAAGTATACAACAGAATTTAAACTTGATGCAGTACGCTTGGCGTTATCGAGTGAAACAAGCCAGGCTCAAGTTGCACGCGACTTAGGGATTAATGAGCCCAGTCTTTACAGTTGGATAAGCCAGTACCGAGGCGATATTTTAGATAATCCTAATACATTAAGTCCAGAGCAAGAACTGGTCGCGCTAAAAAAAGAAAATGCACAACTCAAACAAGAGCGAGAAATATTAAAAAAGGCGGCAACCTACTTTGCGAAACACCAAGCATAAGATATCAGTTTATTGATACCCATCCAGAATTCGACGTTCAACTTCAGTGTCGTATTTTAGGGGTATCAAAAAGCGGATTTTATGACTGGCGAAGTAGGCCGTTAAGCAACCGAGAACGAAGTGATACTCAACTGTTACCTAAACTCGTTGACTGCTTTCAACAAAGCCAACGCACCTACGGTGTACTTCGGTTAACCGATGACTTAAAAGACTTAGGTGAAGAGGTTAATCACAAACGTATTGCTCGGCTAAAGCAAGCACATGGCATTTACCCAAAGCAATATAAGAAGTTTGTTGTCACAACAGACTCAACGCACGGAAGAGCTGTGGCAAAGAACGTGCTTAATCGACAGTTTACGGTGAACAAACCCAACGCTGTTTGGGTAAGTGATATTACTTACATTGGTACAGCAACAGGTTGGATTTACTTAGCCACGATCATCGATTTATATTCTCGTATGATCATAGGGTGGCAGTTAGCTAATCACATGCGGAGTTCTTTAGTATGCGAAGCGATTGATAAGGCAAAAAACAATCGAGGTTGTTTACCGGAACTATTTCATTCAGACCGAGGCTCACAGTACGTCTCGGATGACGTTGAAGCTAAACTAAAAACGGTGAACATCAGCATGAGTCGAAAAGGAAACTGCTGGGACAATGCCGTAGCTGAAAGTTTTTTCGGGACGTTAAAAAGAGAACATGTAAACCATGAGAAATATAAAAACATTCAAGAAGCACGTTTAAGCTTGTTTCAATACATTGAAGGGTTTTATAATCGGAAGCGCAGACATTCATACTTAGGTAATATATCACCACTTAAGTTTGAACAAAAAGCGGCTTAAATCTATGTCCGTTTTACGGGGTACAGGTCAATTCCGGATATAATGTAACTTATACTACCCGAGCTGGTATTAAGGGTGAGACTCAAGTTAATACACCGGCAATGATTTACGCTAAAGAGACAGAAGTAAATGCCAGGAAGATCTTAGGTAATGATGTCTATGATGATATAGCATCTAAAACAGGTATTCCGGGTGGAAAAGGACATCAACTTTACGAGCAATGGAGAGTACTAGATCCAAAGAGTGCTAAGGCAAACGCAATTGCTCATGAAAGTACGGAATATTACAATAGTGTAAGAAATCGAGTACGCATATTAGATAATATTGAAAACAATAAAAGTGCAAGAAAAGCTTCAAATATTAGTGGAGGCTTGTTTACAGGGGAAGTTTCTATAAACCACAAAGGAATTCATAAGTTATTCACACAAAGAGGTTTTAATGAGTCGGTGATCGATAATGTTTTCATTGGTTCGGGTAAAGCTCCTTTTACTGTTTCAAGAGGATTTAAAGGTGATGAGTTCTTTATAGATTCTTCATTAAATGATTATTTAGCGGGTAAATCTGCAAGTGGCTTGTTTATTCGAGAAAAACTTCCAAATTCGATACTCCATTTAGACAGACAGAATTTGCTTGCATTGCCAGCAAGTAATAATGCCTTCATTACTCAAAAAGCTATTTTAGCTAAAGATCAAATTCTTCTTAGGTCGAAGGTTAGAGCTCAAGGTGGAAATAAACAGCCTGCTGTATTTGGTAATAGAGTTTTACCGGGTGGGGAGGCTCAAATAATTACTTCTGGCGGCGTTAGAAGTGGTGCTGTTAAAATAATGCCAGGAATAGAGAAATGAGTAAGCAAAGTATTTTAGATAAAATAACTATAGTTATTAGAGAGTTACAATTGGCAGGCGATTCAAGAGAGGTTGATTGGTTAACTGGTGTTAAATCTGATCTTGATTTGCTAAAAGAAAAAATAATACCTCATAACTTAGAATGCAGCCTCACTGAATTATCCCAAAAATTAGTTGCTCCAAGAGGTTATGTTGATACTCAAGGTGATTTAGATATGGCTACTTGGGCAAATTTATTAGATGATTTGGATAAAGATTTAAAGAAGACATACAACTTAAAGTGAATTGGTAAAATAATGAACTATCATAAATATATAAATGCAACAATAATTAATCTATCTTTAATACTTATGGTAGTTTTCATTATGCCACAATCCGTAATGGCAGTGTCGGATACTTCGATGAATAAAGGAAGTAATGATCCTTTATTAAGTCTCCCATTAATTAAAACCACTAATTCAATAAGTTTAAAAAATAGCAAAGTGCTAGGACAGTTAGGACAAGAAAAACACATAGAGATTGGTAATATTTCTAATAAAAAATTAATAAAAATTTCAGGTAAGTTTATAAAAAGCGAAGCAAACCCTTCTTATAATCCTAGCGTTATGATTTTATTAACAAAGAAGAAAAGTAAAAGCCAAGGTATAGCGATTGCTTTTATGAGTAGGGGTAATTCAGGTATATACGCAAGTCGTTTGATGATTAGAGATAAAAAAAATAGAATAAAAGAAGATTTAGATTTCACCTTTAAAGAAGGTGAGGAATTTAGTATTACTATAGAAATATTGAAATCCGGTAATCACAAGATACGTATTGGTGGAAAAAATATTACAAAAACAATTCAAACTAAATTAGATAAGCTGTCTTTACAAATATTTTCAGCAGAATTACTTATTAGTAATATACTTGTTAAGTAGTAAACTATTTATATTGAAATTTAAGAGCGAAAATTAATTCTTCATTATATTTAATAACATATTTCTAAGGTTTCAGTATGAGTATTAGTAAAGGTGAGAAATTTGCTAAACAGGACGTATATGTCGATTATGCATTTGAGGATGTTATGTTCCGCTGGGACCATAAACGAAGTGA
>Ga0316208_1001597_pt1 | contig 20709 bp, 20 predicted proteins | sample 3monopyrite_MG_FD_204944 | JGI IMG/M metagenome (GOLD analysis project Ga0316208, IMG submission 204944) | Microbial mat bacterial communities from mineral coupon in-situ incubated in ocean water Damariscotta River, Maine, United States -... | ecosystem: Environmental > Aquatic > Marine >...
TCCAGGAAGCATCTCGTGTTATGTCACCCACTGGCCTACAAGAATACATGGATGGCGCGAAAAGTTTATGTAACTTAGGTCGCGGTCATGGTGTGGTTGTCTCTTACCTTTCGGAAATGCCTTTAGTTGCAAAAGAATGTGGCGAAGATGTCATTACTGACTGTTTGACTGCAGCAATGAAACTTTCTTCTATGACTTCAGCTGAAGTGGTTACTCTACTTTTTGGTAGCATGCCTACGGCTGCACGTAACCTTGGTGATGCGGAACTCTTTCGTGGTTATCTAACATTAATACATCAACTTGCATCAACGGCGTCTCGTGGCGTGCGTCCGATGTTGAATCACATCGACGAATTATTATCTAAACTCACTCTAAGTGGCTTACGTCGTTGGGCAAATTTTGGTTCGCAAGCTTATCGTCGTGATTTTGATAACTTAACCGCTTATTTTAATCTTGAGTCTGCCGATAGTCGTGCGGTGTTACAAAAAGAACGTCGCGGTATTTTATTTATAAAAACACAACGCAAACTTAATTTTTACTTACGTGCTTTATGGGGACGCGATTTTTTCTTACGCCCAACAGGCGCAGACTTTGCTGATTTCCGTCCCTTTATCGAGCACCGTATTTTTCACTTACCTGATGCATTAGATGATTGTGGTGATGTTCCCGGCTTAGAGCTTTATCGCGCCACTGCTGCGCATATGGCTGCACATATGCAGTATTCAACCGCGCCAATTTCCGCTGAAGGTTTAAGTCCTGCGCAAATGTTTTTTATTGGCCAGGTTGAAGATGCACGTGTTGAATATAAAGCCATTAATGAATTTCCAGGTTTAAGAAAACTTTGGCTTTCATTAATGAATGTGAATCGTGAAGACCATGATGACCATGATGAAAAAAAGATTGAACATCCGACTATGCCAATACTCGAACATTTTTCTAAAATGTTACTCGATAATACTGTGATATCTGATGATGAAGAATTAAATGCCATCGCACAAAAGTTCCATTATGAAATTGATGAGAACCAGGACAACAATACTTTTTGCTGGCATCTTGGCTTAGACGTTTTCAATTTATTTATGAAGCGCAAAGAAGTACCAAGCCTACGTATCCTTGAACGTATTGATATACCGTATCGTGATGACAATCGTTTTGTCTGGGAATTTGAAGAGCTTGATGCGGATGTTGAATTTGAATACGTCCCTGCCAGCCAACGCCAGGTACGTCGTCAGGTTAGCGTTATCGAAATGGCTAATGAAGTGGATTGTGAATTGGCCGGTGACGATGCCCAGGAAATTTGGACTTGTTCAACCAACATGCGTCCTTATGAAGATGACTTAACTGATGGCCAAAAAAGCTTTAATGATATGTGGGGTAAAGAACCCGTTTCTGATCCTTTCCACTATCAAGAATGGGATTACCAAATTCAGTTACATCGACCAGACTGGGCAACCGTTTATGAACGTCGTCAGCCACTTGGTCATGTTGAAGATATTCAAGCTATCGTAGATGAATATCGCCCGGTTGCGCACCGCATTAAACAGATTATTGATTTACTCACTCCAGAAGGTGTGCAACGAGTACGCAACATGGAAGATGGTGATGAAGTTGATATCAACGCTGCTATAGATGCCATGGTCGCGATTCGTATGGGTGAACAACCTAATACGCGTATCACCATGCGTAATGTTTTAAAAACACGTGATTTATCTGTTGTGTTGTTGCTTGATTTATCTGAATCAACCAATGAACCTATGAACGGTTCTGAAAAAACCGTATTACAGTTAACACGTGAAGCTGCGACCTTAGTGTCTACTGCTATTGAAGGCATCGGTGATCCTTATGCGATTCATGGCTTCGCTTCTGATGGTCGACATGATGTTCAATACTACCGTTTCAAAAACTTTAACCAGCATTTTGATGATGAAGCTAAATCACGTCTTGCCGGTATGAAAGGTGGACTATCAACACGTATGGGTGCTGCCTTGCGTCATGCCGGCCAACATTTATTAAAGCAACCAGAAAAACGTAAGTTAGTTTTAATGTTAACGGATGGTGAGCCCGCTGATATTGATGAACGTGATCCGCAACATTTGCGTCATGATACGAAAAAAGCCGTTGAAGAACTCTATAGCACAGGTGTTCTAACTTATTGTTTAACGCTTGATCCAAATGCAGATGACTATGTAAAGCGTATATTTGGCGCAAATAATTATACGGTCATCGATAATGTCGATAAATTACCTGAACAACTTCCTACATTGTTTGCAAGCTTAACGAGTTAGGTCGGTTATGAGTCGGGTAGAAGGAATGCCTGTCTATGCTCAGGAAGATGAGGAAATTTCTGCCAAACTTTATAATTTATGGCGACGTATAAAGTTACATTTTAGTTTGCCGATACGAATACCTCTTGAAGGTTATCGTGGTTTAGTCATGGTTCTGGAAGAACATGAGTGGGTATGTGCTGACGAAAGACAGAATGATATGCCAGTGCTTGCGTGGATTGAATTTGAAGATCAAGGGCGTGATGCCATTCATCTTCCTGTTAAGTGTAAGTTAAATCATTATCATTTTGCGGCATCAAAAATTCGTCTTCACTCACTTGAATTAATGGAAGCCGCATTAGAGCAAAAATTAATTAACGAATCTAATTAAAACTATTTTTATAGGTACTCAAGGAGAAACAATCATGCCATTAGTCAATATGCGCGACATGTTGTATCACGCTTATGAAAATAGTTATGCTGTAGGTGCATTCGATTTAGTGAGTCTGGATTTTCTTGAGGCAGTGATCGGTGCCGCCGAGCACTGTCGGGCACCTGTTATTCTAAGTATTGCTGAACCCCATTTCGCTCATTATGATTTTGAACTTATGATGCCTGCGGTTGAAGCAGCCGCAAAACGCGCATCAATTCCTGTAGCCATTCAGCTTGATCATGGTAGCAGTCTTGATTCAGCAGTGAAGGCCATTAATTTAGGTTGTAATGGCGTGATGTTGGATGCCAGTGATATGAGTCTGCCGGATAATATCAATGCAACTAAAGAAGTGGTTGATATGGCGCATGCTTGTGGCGTACCGGTGGTGGGTGAGCTTGGTTATGTTGGTGGTATAGAAGGTGAAGGAGCAGCGCAACACCCTGGTGATACTGAGCTGACCATTCCTTCTGAAGCTAAGGCTTATGTTGAGCGTACCGGCGTAGACTTTTTAGCAGTATCAATTGGCACCGTACAGGGAAGAATGAAGTCACGTGCAAAATTAGACTTCACACGATTAAAGCAGTTAAATCAAACAGTGAAAATACCCCTCGTTATTCATGGTGGAACGGGTTTAAATGGTGATCAATTCCGTCGATTAACGTCTTTAGGTGTGGCGAAAATAAATTACTTTACAGGCTTATCAGATGTTGCTGTAAAGACCATGCGTGAGCGGGTAAAAACTGAACTGAAAGGCAGTTTTACCGATTTAAAACAAGGTGTAAAAGAAGCAATCGGCGAAGAAGTAAAGAGCTGCTTACGTTCATGGGGTAGTGCAGGTCGAGCGGCTGAAGTGTTAACACAATGTGCAGCCTGGACTTCAGTAGAGCACATGATTATTTATAATGTAGAACGAATGAATAGTGAACAGGCACAAGCGATGATGCAAGAAGGACGGCTCGTGTTATCGCAAATTCCTGGAGTAAGAGAGGTTTTTACGGGTCAGGCTGTTCAGGAAGAAACAAAATATAAGTTTTGCTGGTTAGTGCGTTTTACAGATAAAGCAGTAATAGAGAGTTACCGTAAACACCCCGAACTTGTTCGATTTTTTGAAAAACTCTTCGATCCTTTTGCAGGAGAACGAATGAGTATTGATTTTCAGGGAAGTAATACAAATTCATCAGCAATAACAACACAGCACTCTACGACTTCAAATCCTGAGTTCGTAAATAAATCGAGAGCAACACTAAATTAGCAATAATTATGACCTTGATAAATAAAGGTTATTTAAGTCGGCTGTTGTGTTTTATGGGTGTATAAGTGGGTTTACATGAGTGACTCTGGCTCAGGCGGTGCTTTCTCGTTATACTCTCGCCACATTTTTTATAGGCTTCATGCCATATTATACTGAAATACCTATCTATTGGCGTTTCCATAGTTAGGCCGAATTTGAAAAGGTGAATATTGTGACTGCACAAGAAGAAGATCGTAAAGTTTTAAACACACTACTTTTGGTAGTAGGTTCTTTAGTAGCATTTTTTATTATTAGTATTGTGGCTGCACGCATGGTTTCTGCATCGGCTGAGCAAGCAACGGTTGATCCAATGGTTGAGTCGGCAACGATAGATCGTATTAAGCCAGTTGGTGAAGTGAATGTTGGCACTGCGCCGGTTGCTGCCGCACCTGCAGCGGTTGATGCTAAGGCTTCATATACCGCATCATGTTTCGCATGTCATGGAACTGGTGCAGCAGGCGCGCCAATACTTGGTGATAAAGGCGCATGGAAAAAACGTATTGCGCAAGGTATGGATACGTTATTTGATCATGCGTTGCATGGGTTTAAAGGTATGCCACCTAAAGGCGGAAGCAGCTTGAGTGATGATGTGGTTAAAACAGTTGTAAAATATATGGTAAAAAATAGTAAATAAATTCATTTTCTATTATTTTAAATAAAAAAGCCGGTTTAAAAACCTAGCCGTTCAGTAAAGGTGTTAAAAATTATAGGCTAACAAAATAAAAACCCAGTAGCTTCAATAAGTTACTGGGTTTATTTTTGCAGGTAAGATCTTTAGTTAAAACAACTAAATAAAGCCCCCCCTTGTCATTGCGAGTGCAACGCGGCAATCTCATAACGAGAGCATTGTAGCTGGAGATTGCCGCAGTCACTTTGTTTCTTCGCAATGACAGGCAGCCTCAGTTATCAACACTTTAACTGAACGGCTAGTTTAAAAACCGGCTTTTTTTGTTAAAAATTATTTATATTAAAATTTAGTTTAGCTAAGTACCTCATCAATACAGCTTAATAATTTTTTAACATTTACAGGTTTAGTTATATATTGCTGAAAGCCTGCATTCTGACTTTTTTGGATATCACTTTTCATTGCATTTGCACTAATGGCAATAACGGGGATGTGTTTAGTGTCTTCATTTGCCTGTAATTGCCGCATTATCTGATAACCATCCATCTCGGGGAGACTAATATCTAATAAAATTAAATCAGGTTTTTGAGATGCCGCTAATTTTATTCCTGATAAACCTTCTGCCGCAGATATGAGAGTATACGGTGATTTACTAAGAATATTTTCTATCAAGCGTACGTTGGCGTAAATATCTTCAATATATAAAATAGTTTTTCTATGTTCAGATGAATTATTTTGAATTAGTACCGAGCAGTCTTCTAATGCGGATGGATTCTGATTACTTTCAGTGTTGACGGCAGTTAAGTTTATTTCTAGCCAAAAAGTTGTACCCTGCCCAGGAAGACTATTAACACCAATTTTCCCCCCCATTAGCTCAACTAAACGTTTTGTTATTACGAGACCAATACCGGTGCCTTCGATATTTGTATTCTTGGCGTCCATGCGTTCAAATGCGGTAAATAACTGGCTAATCTGATCAGGGTAAAGTCCTTTGCCGGTATCAGCAACAGAAATTTTCAGGTGTTGATTTCCACTATTTTCAGAGCTTATAGTTACGCTTCCTTCATCACGATTATATTTAATCGCATTCGACAAAAGGTTTAGCAATATTTGCTTAAAGCGTGTGTAATCAACATTAATAATAAAATTTGTATTATGAGAAATTTTATTTATTATTTTAATATCTTGCTTGGCTGTAAGCGGTTCAATGAGTGCAAGACACTCATCAAGAATTTCATTTAAGCTATAATTATCAAACTCTAAATCAAGGTGACCTGTTTCAATTTTAGATAAATCTAAAATTTCATTAATTAAAGCTAAAAGGTGATTCCCCCCTTTTAATATTTCTTTAGCATATTTTATGCTTTCTTCATCATTACTTGTCAGTTCCAGCAGTTGACCAAAACCAAGAATAGAATTAAGCGGAGTACGTAATTCATGGCTCATATTGGATAAGAATTCTGATTTAGTCTGGTTTGCTTTTTCAGCAAGCTCCTTTGCTTCTTTCAAAATTCTATTAGCAGAGTCCAGTTCCATTTTTGCATCTTTATGAGATTTAATTTGTCGGGAAACGGTCGTTGATATTATAAGAGCCAGCCAGACAGCAACCCAGGTAATGATCAATGCAGTAATAAGAAGTCGTGAAGCAAGTTTAGAAAAACGCTGTTTGTAGCTGTCGCTGTGAGGCTTAAGAAAATAATATAATTGATAATTGGTATCTTTAATTACAGTGTGCGACCATAAATAGCTTGTCTCATTAAGTTTAACGGATCCACTATGCTGATTATTTTTGATTAATTTAGTGAATGGAAAAAAACGGATGTCTTGTGAAAACAAGGTTTTAATTTTTTTGGGAAAGATAATAGAATTATTTTGATCAGTGATTACCCAGGCGTGATTGTTATCGGGGCGATCTAATAAGTGATTCACTACATGATCGAGTGACTTATTTTTTTTATAGTCTTTTGCAATATCCTCACTTTTATCAGCAATATGGATATTTATAACCGCTTTATCATTTTCAAGCGCGCTGTCATAACTGATTTGGTATGCGCTGTAACCAAAAACCGCAAGCGTCACAAAAATAAGTGAGGTAAAATATAAAAGTAATCTGTTGCGAAGAGACATAGCAAAGGTAATTAACGCTGAGGTTAATAGTTAACTTTAGTCATGTTTGTGATCTGAGCAGGTGCTTAAGCCAATCAGGTTATAAAACGGACAGATACTAAATACAGCGGTTAACAGGAATATAATACCAAGGATGCCAAGTAATAAAGCGGCAACGTGATCAGCAATGATGGTGGTATTGATGAAGCCAAAATAAATCATCATGAGGCCAGCACCGAATCTTAGAATTCTGTCTGCTAAACCTACATTTTTCTTAATAGCCATTTTGACCTCCACTTGTACGAACACGAATTAATTTGCAGCAAAAGTCACTATTTTAGCGGCCACTTAGTACCATTATAATTCAAAGGGATATCAAAGTCATTTAAAAAGTATGTAATTTGCTAGCTGTTCGCCAGCATGCTTTTTAAGTCAGCAAGACTGGCATTGCCGCGGGCTTTTTTTTCTTCTTCAGGCAGCTCAATGCCTGCACCACTCCACTGCAATAGTTCTTCTGGCAACTCATCAAGAAAACGACTTGGCTGACATTCAATGATTTCACCATAGCGCTTGCGCTTAGTGGCAAAGCTGATAGTCAGTGTTTTACGGGCGCGGGTGATACCAACATAAGCAAGGCGACGTTCTTCTTCAATATTGTCTTCCTCGATGCTATTGCGATGCGGCAAAATTTCTTCTTCAACACCTACCAGATAAACATGGGGAAATTCGAGTCCTTTTGAGGCATGTAAGGTCATCAGGTGAACGCGATTTTCATCATTGTCTTCGTTATCACGATCTAAGGTGTCTAACAGCGTGAGTTTAGCGACTAAGGTTGCTAGATCGGCTTGCGGTTCTTTGGTGGCAAGGCGTTCTAACCAACTTAATAATTCATTAACATTGTCCATTCGGCGCGTGGCATCGGCTTCATCTTTACTGGTATCAATAAGCCAGCGTTCATAATCAATATCAGCAACAAGTTCTTTGACGAGAGTAACGGGACTTTCTCCGTCACTTAAAGATTCAGTCCGTAATGCATAATCCTTTAACCATTCACCAAAGGCAGATAAGTTGCTACTGGCACGGTTACCAATACTGTGAGATAAAAATTGATCAAAACAAGCTGAAAATAAACTGTGATTATATTTAGTACAAAAGTTACTGAGTTTTTCTAAACTGCTTGGGCCAATTTCACGTCGCGGCACATTGGCGATACGTAAAAAAGCATTATCATCATCCGGGTTGGCAATCAGGCGAAGGTAAGACATGATGTCTTTAATTTCACTATAAGCAAAAAAGGACATGCCGCCGCTTAAATAATAGGGAATATTATTTTCACGTAACATGCGCTCGAAAACGCGAGACTGATGATTGCCTCTGTAAAGAATTGCATAATCTTTATGTGGAGTACGATTAACAAATTGATGGTGATTTAATTCAGCAACAATTTGGTCGGCTTCATCATCTTCATGGCGGCAACGAATAACACGAATCGGCTGGCCAAAACCTAAATCACTCCAGAGATTTTTTTCAAAAACATGCGGGTTGTTTTCAATTAATTTATTGGCGCATTGTAATATACAGCCGGTTGAACGATAGTTTTGCTCAAGCTTAATCACATTCAACATTGGAAAATCGTCTTTTAATAAGTTCAGGTTTTCAGGTTGTGCACCACGCCATGAATAAACGGACTGATCGTCATCACCCACCACCGTTAAATTCGCGACTTTACCTACAATGAGTTTAACCAATTCATATTGCGTCGCATTGGTGTCCTGATACTCATCGACTAATAAATAACGAATGGTATTTTGCCAGCGTTCTTTAACTTCCGGGTTATCACGAAACAATAAAACAGGAATCATAATCAGATCATCAAAATCAACCGCGTTATAGGTCTGCAAATGATGATTATATTGTTCGTAAACAGTTGCGGCCACGGTAAGCAAAGGATCGCCATTTGCTTCCTGTAATGCTTGCTCGGGTAAAACAAAGGCATTTTTCCAGCGTGAAATTTGCCAAAGGATACTATCGGTTTTTCCATCCGGATCAGAAAAAGCGAGCTTCATTAATTGTTTAATTAACGCTAATGAGTCCTGGTTGTCATAAATTGAAAACCCTTTTTTATAAACAAGGTTATCTAACTCTTTGCGAATAATATCTAAACCCAATGTGTGAAAAGTGGATACACGTAAACCTTTGGATTTGTCTTTGCCTAATATTTTTGCGACACGTTTTTGCATTTCACGTGCTGACTTATTAGTAAACGTCACCGCGGCAATATTTTTCGGGCTAATTTCACATTGTTCAATTAAGTAAGCAATTTTCTGGGTAATGACACCGGTTTTACCGCTGCCTGCACCGGCTAAAACGAGACAAGGACCATCAATATAACGAACTGCAGCATGTTGTTGGGGATTTAACTTCACTAAGACTTTCTTAACCTACATTGGAGGGTGCAAATAAAAGACTATTTTATGATGAAGTGAGGCTGAGGTCGATGTTGACATTTCAACCCTGGCATGAGGAGCCGGAAAAATTGAATATTTAGCTTAAAAAGCTAAATTTAACATTAAACAGGCCGATATACATTCAACAGAGCATGTTATTACGTATAAAAAGGGTAAAAAGATGAGTGAAAATATTAAAATTGCATTATTAGGGCTTGGTACAGTTGGACAGGATTTTGCTGAAAACTTTTTAGAGATTATTCAGGAAGGTGGCAAAGCGGTTGAGATTGTTGCGGTTGCGCACAATGATAAAGATTCAGCGGTTGCACTGGGTTTTCAACAAAATGGCGTTACCTTTTATGAAAATGCGGTTGATGTAGTCAAAATGGGCGAAGACGTTGATATTATTTTTGATCTCACCGGCAGTGATGAAACACGACAGGCGTTACGTAAGGGCATGATGGAAAGTAATAATCGCCATACCGTGATTGCACCAGAGATGATGGCAAAATTATTGTGGATGTTCTTTGGTGAAAACGGTGAGGTTAGTGCAGGCAAAGGCGGCGGTTATTAATTTGAGATAAATATAATAAAAGCACGTTATTTCATCCTTTGATTCAACAGATAGGGTACCGGAGTCACTTCACGTTTCAACTTAATCGTTTTGTTGCTGAGAAAATTTGTAATGAAGCGTTGAGCATTAAATATTAAGTGACTCCGGTACCTTGAATAAAATCTTTAGTTTGCAAAGCCTCGATCTAAACGTCGATAGCCGATTGCTTCACTAATATGATGCATAGAAATAGATTCTTCACCATTTAAATCAGCAATCGTGCGCGCCACTTTAAGAATACGATTATGTGAGCGTGCGGAAAGCCCTAAACTTGTGACGGCTTGTTCTAAAATTTGCGCAGCGGATTTATCTAATTGACAAAAGCGTTTTATATCCTGTGTATTCATTAATGCGTTAATGCGATTACTTCGTTGTAACTGGCGTTGATACGCTTTTATTACCCGCTCGCGTACGGTTTCACTATTTTCTTCTTTAATTGTTGTTGACTGTATTTCTTTTAGTGGAACCGGCGGCACTTCAATGTGCATATCAATACGATCCAGTAACGGGCCTGATATACGTGATCGATAACGTTGCACCTGATCAGGTGTGCAATGACATCGGCCGTTGGGATGACTTAAATAACCACAAGGGCAAGGGTTCATTGCTGCAATGAGCTGAAAGCGAGCCGGAAATTCCGCCTGACGAGTCGCCCGCGAAATAACGATTCGACCTGACTCCAGTGGCTCGCGTAATACTTCTAAAACGCGGCGATCAAATTCTGGTAACTCATCAAGAAATAAAACCCCATTATGTGCCAGAGAGATTTCCCCCGGTTGCGGGTGACTACCACCGCCGACGAGTGCAACGCCAGATGCAGTATGGTGAGGTGACCTGAACACACGTTTTTTCCAGTTCTGAATTTTAAACCCCTGAAAACTAATGGATTGAATGGCGGCACTTTCTAGTGCTTCTTTTTCGGTCATCGACGGTAAAATTCCGGGTAAGCGCGTGGCTAACATCGTCTTACCGGTACCAGGCGGCCCGAGTAAAATGAGGTTATGGCCACCTGCCGCCGCAATTTCGATGGCACGTTTAGCATGGTGTTGGCCGACGACATCAGATAAATCATCTATCTCTTCTGAAAGAGATTTACCATTTTGTTCAGTATGGGGTACAGGTAAGTCAGACTCAGAAAGTAGATCCTGTTGACCTTTTAATCTGGCACAAACTTCTAATAAGTGGCTGCATTGAACAATCTCTAAATCACTCACTAGCGCCGCTTCTTGCGCATTTTGTGTGGGCAAAACCAGTTTCCTCTTTTTATCCCGACACTGTACCGAGGCAGGCAATACGCCACGAATTTCTCTTAATTCACCACTTAAAGCCAGCTCACCAATAAACTCAAATTTTTCTAATTTTTCTATTGGGATTTGACCCGATGCAGCAAGAATCCCAATCGCAATGGGTAAATCGAATCGACTCCCTTCTTTAGGCAGGTCGGCAGGAGCGAGACTTATGGTGATGCGTCTGGCAGGAAACTCAAACTGACTATTAATTAATGCAGCGCGTACGCGATCTTTGCTTTCTTTAACTTCCACGTCGGCCAGCCCTACGATAGACAAAGCGGGCAAACCATTAGATAAATGAACTTCGATAGTAACTTGCGGGGAGTTGATCCCAATTTGGGCGCGCGAATAAACCGTTGCGAGTGACATGGCTTCCTTTCCATATAAGTATCCGGTTTGCTTCAGTGCAAACCGGGTTAAATCTTATTCTTTTAACAGGTGTGATTCCAGTTGTTTAATCGTTTTTTCTAGCTCGTCTACTTTACTGCGCGTTTTTTGCAGCACGGCTGTCTGAACATCAAACTCATGGCGGGTGATGATATCCATTTTCTTCAAAGTAACGGAGAGACTTTGGCGTAAAGCGTCCTGTAGTTCATCAGCAAAAGGCCCTACTTTTTTAGGTAAATTTTGGACTACAGATTGAATAAGTTTGTCGATGTCTGGTATTTGCATAAGTAACCACGAATTGCTTTATATTAAACAGGCTGCCATTTTACATAATTTTCATTAATTTGTGATGATCTAAGTTTTTTCCAGTGAAATAGTTGTTAAAATTGCTAAAAATATTATTTAGTCTAACTATATTGGGGAAATATAATGAAGAAACTACTTGTGACGATGCTGACATCAGTTGCAGTACTCGTCTTACCTGTAACCACATTGGCAGCGGCAGAAAGTTCAGCGTATGCCGCACTCACCAGCAATTACGTATTCCGTGGTCAAACACAAACAAAAGATGGCGCCGCTATTCAGGGTGGCTATGATATTAAACAATCTAAAGATGATAATGGCTGGTATGCGGGTACATTTGCATCAACTGTTTCAAGTGGTATTGAGCTTGATCTTTTTGGTGGCTGGAAAGGATCATTTGGCAAGCAAAATAATTTAGGTTATGACGTAGGTGGCATATTCTATAAATATACAGACAGCAATTTTAGTTCAGACATCACTGAGCTCTACGCAGGCATTAATTATGAATCAGCTTATGTAAAACTATATATGGGTGATGGTGCGGGTATTAGCAGCTATAACTACCTCGATGTCGGTGCTTCTTTTATTGTGCTAACGGATGTTGACCTTGATGTGCGTGCGGGTCGTTATTTAAATTCACCAAGCATAAATGACTTAAGTGCAGCATTAAGCCTGGAAGTGAAGGGTTTTGATTTAGGTCTTGGCCTAACCTATGAAGATGGTGGAGCAAAAAATGATCTTGAGTTTTTTGTTACTGTTTCAAAAGGTTTTGATTTATAAGCACGCTATTTTAGATTCACAAATTGAACAGCAGAACCCGCCTTTTAGAGCGGGTTTTTTTATGCCTGAATGAAAGAGATTAAAGTGCACCAACTAGGTGCGTTTTTCTTACTCAATTCTCATTGTAGTGCACATTTATTGTGCGTTCATTGTTCATTTAATCATAACGTATTGTTTTTACTGAAAAATATTTGTTGGCACAGCGCATGCACTATAGCTAGCAACAAATACTTAAAGTTCAATATTGAGGAAAATGAAAAAATGAAAAAATTACATAAAATTATTGCTGCGTCTTTATTAGCGTCTGCAGCGACGACAGGTTCAAACGTAGTATTAGCAGAATCATCAGCAACTGCAAATATTGCTATGACTTCTAACTATATTTTCCGTGGTGTGACTCAAACAAATGATATTTCAGCTGTTTCGGGTGGTGTGGATTATGCTCATGAGTCGGGTGTTTATGTTGGTGTTTGGCAGTCGTCTTTAAGTAGTGCTGGTAACAACTATGAACAAGATCTTTATGCAGGTTACGGTTTCAAAGCAGGTCCTGTGGATTTAGACGTGGGTTATATCAAATATATGTATCCTGTTACATCAGGAAGCAACCTCGATGAAGTATATTTGAATGCTAGCTTTGATAAATTTAGTGCGGGTGTTGCAGTTAATACAATGAAAGATGGTGGCGTTAAAACCGGTGATATCTATTTATATGCTGGTGCTGAGTTTGAAGTAAAGAAAGATGTAAATTTAGGTTTAACTGTTGGTAATTATGATTATGCTTCAGGAACAGGAACAGATTACACACATTATCAGCTTGCATTAAGTAAAGGTGATTTCACGATTGCTTTAGATAAAAACAGTAATGCTGGTACAGCAGGAAATGCTCGTCTTTCAGTTTCCTGGAGCCAAAGCTTCGATCTATAAGATTCATAAATCATAAAATAGCCTGCTGCATTTTGTAGCAGGCACTCATTAATATAAAAAGTAAGGAGCGTAATGATGAAATTGGTAATGGCTATTATCAAACCTTTCAAGCTCGATGACGTGCGTGAAGCACTGTCAGAAATCGGCGTGCAAGGCATTACAGTTACTGAAGTAAAGGGCTTTGGCCGTCAAAAAGGTCACACAGAACTTTACCGTGGTGCTGAATATGTAGTGGATTTTTTACCGAAGGTAAAAATTGAAGCTGTAGTGGGTGATGACCTGGTTGATCAGGTTATTGAAGGCATTCAAAAGTCTGCACATTCCGGCAAGATCGGTGATGGCAAAATTTTTGTATCAACTATCGAACAAGCTGTTCGTATTCGTACCGGTGAGTCCGGCGACGAAGCATTATAACTGGGGAGTTAAAAAAGATGGAAAATCAAATTTTTGAGCTTCAGTACGCCATGGATACTTTTTACTTCTTAGTAATGGGTGCATTGGTTATGTGGATGGCAGCAGGTTTTGCCATGCTTGAAGCGGGTTTAGTTCGCTCTAAAAACACGACTGAAATTTTAACTAAAAACGTTGTCTTGTTTGCTATAGCTTGTACTGCTTATTTAGTAGTGGGTTATGACATTATGTATGGCGGTGGCATGTTCTTAAAAGACATCGCTTTAGACGGTGCTGCCAATGCTGACGCATTAACGGCAACGGTTTTAGCTGAATCTGCAAAAGCCGGTTTTGGTGGTGATTCAGTTTATTCAAATGCGTCTGATTTCTTCTTCCAGGTTGTATTCGTTGCGACTGCAATGTCTATTGTATCGGGCGCCGTTGCTGAACGTATGAAGTTATGGGCGTTTGTTTTATTTGCTGTTGTAATGACTGCGTTTATCTATCCAATGGAAGGTAACTGGACATGGGGCGGTGGTTCTGTGTTTGGACTATATAGCCTGGGTGATGACTTTGGATTCTCTGACTTTGCCGGTTCAGGTATTGTTCATTTAGCCGGTGCGACTGCAGCACTAGCAGGCGTTATTTTACTTGGTGCACGTAAAGGCAAATATGGTCCTAACGGAGAAGTAAATGCCATTCCAGGTGCGAACTTACCGTTAGCGACTTTAGGTACCTTCATCTTATGGATGGGTTGGTTTGGCTTCAATGGTGGTTCAGTACTAAAGCTTGGCGATATCGCTAACTCAAATTTAGTTGCTATGGTGTTCTTGAATACTAACGCAGCTGCTGCGGGTGGTGTGATTGCCGCGTTAGTGATTGCACGCATGTTATTTGGTAAAGCGGATTTAACCATGGCTTTAAACGGTGCATTAGCGGGTTTAGTTGCTATTACTGCAGGTCCAGATACGCCTACTCCTCTAATGGCAACCATTATTGGTGCGATAGGTGGTTCATTGGTTGTGTTCTCAATCCTTACTTTAGACAAAATGAAAATTGATGATCCAGTGGGTGCGATCTCTGTTCATGGTGTTGTCGGTATATGGGGTTTGTTGGCCGTGCCATTAACAAATGATGGGGCTACTTTTACTGGCCAAATCGTCGGTGGGTTAACTATCTTCGTTTGGGTCTTCGTAGCAAGTTTCATTACCTGGTATGTAATCAAAATGATTATGGGCGTCCGTGTTAGCGAAGAAGAAGAGTTCGAAGGAACAGATCTTTCTGAATGTGGTATGGAAGCTTATCCGGAATTCACAGGTTCACGTGGTTCAGGTTTATAAGTTAGAGATGTAGTTAATCCATCTTAAATCTTGTGAAAGATTTGAAGGCGCTAAGTTTATTCTTAGCGCCTTTTTTATGAGTACGCTTTGAGCATGATGTTGGTGATTTTTTGAAAGGCTTCTTCCCATGCAAAAAGCTCTTTATCCGTTAAGGTGTTATTAGATGCATTATTTGCGGACTTAATAATGGTTATAATAAATACATCAAACATTTCTTTTTCGATGCCAATATCCTTATGGCGCTGGCCTAGTGCGATCAGTTCCTGTTCAAGTTCGTCAATGTAGTCAATGCCATTGATAACATTATCAAGCGTAGCAAGTAGTGAGGTTTTTTGATCGAGTAATGTGGCAGGAAAAAGATGACGAGTTTCAGGGTGATGTTTAAACATTAAATGATAAAAGTCATCAATAAATGCATCTGCACCATTTTCAGATTTAATCTTTGACCAGCACGTTTTTACGCTGTCGTTATTTTGAATATTCTGAACGTTATTCATTATTAGACTTTATTATGGCTACCATCACAATAAGGCGGTTTTTTCGTTTTTTTGCAACCACAGAGTACATGCGTTTTCATTTCGGTGACAGTAAATTTAACGGGTTCAAAAGCAGTGTCCTTGTGCGAGCCATCGCATAAAGGCTGGTTTTGAGATTTTCCGCAAGCACACCAGTAGAGGTCTCCCGGAGAAAGTTCAACACTGTATGGAAAATCTTGTGGGCTATCGGGCTTTGACATAATGTCCTCGGCTATGAATATTGATAGAATAGCTATTTATAGCAGTTGATCTGGATCAAATAAAGACTCTTTAAGTATGGCAATTTTGCAGTTAAATCATTTTTCAGTTTTGGCGTTGAAGCCATTAAATTTAGAGCTTAAAGAGGAATTTATTTGTCTGTCGGGTGCTTCGGGTGCGGGTAAATCACTTTTTCTACGGGCTATTGCAGATTTAATAGACCATCAGGGTGAAGCGAGCTTAGATGCGCAAAAATGCAGTGAAACAAATCCGGTGCAATGGCGAAAATGGGTGGGTTTTTTGCCTGCCGAAAGTGCCTGGTGGAAGGACAGCGTCGGGGAACATTTCAGTAAGGAATATAATCAATATTTAAGACAACTCAATTTGCCAGAAGAGTGCATGAGTTGGGATGTGTCACGTTGTTCGACAGGCGAAAAACAACGTCTGGCGATTGCACGTTTGTTAGAACAGCAACCCAAAGTTTTATTATTAGATGAACCAACAGCCAGTCTCGATCCTGCGAGTGTAAAAGCAGTTGAGTCACTGATAAAAGAGTATGCCAATGAATTTGATACCCCTGTTATTTGGGTTAGTCATGATCAGTTACAAATAAAACGTCTTGCAGATCGTAGATTTAAAATTATTAATAATGAAATCAGCGAGGTAGAGGTATGAATGTGATTTCATTATCGACGTTTGATTTATCAATGGCAGCACTGCTGATCATCGCGCTTGCAGGTTTATCACTACTTTTAAAATTAGGACTGGCTAAGCGTATTACGATTGCTGCAATCAGAACCGTTGTACAATTGTTATTAATTGGTCTGGTTTTAAAAGAATTATTTGCACAGGTAAATCTTGTATGGATTACACTATTATCGCTTTTAATGCTGTTAATCGCTGGCCGAGAAGTGATGGCGCGGCAACAGCGGCGTTTTGGTGGTTTATGGGGATATGGTTTAGGTACCTTTTCCATGTTTATTTCTTCTTTCACCTTAACGGTTTATGCGTTGATCGTCGTGATAGGAACAGAACCATGGTACACCCCCCAATATTCGATTCCATTATTAGGTATGATGTTAGGTAATACCATGACAGGCGTTGCGCTGGCCCTGGATAAACTGACAACACATGCCTGGCAACAGCGTAATGAAATTGAAGCGCGGTTGATATTGGGACAGGACTGGAAAACAGCCGTTGGTGATATAACAAAAGACAGTGTCCGCATTGGCATGATGCCAATGATTAATGCAATGGCTGCAGCAGGACTTGTTAGTTTACCGGGGATGATGACAGGACAAATTTTATCAGGAACCGAGCCGATGGAAGCCGTTAAATATCAAATTTTAATTATGTTTTTGATTACGGCCGGCACCGGATTTTCAACTATGTTAGCAACCTGGATCGGAGCGCGACATTTATTTGATGATAGACAACGATTACGTTTAGACCGTTTAAGCTAAAAGGTTTAATGGATGATAATGAATAAGTTTTTATTCTTAATTTTTATCTTATTGCAACTACACAGCATTGTAGCCGCTGAAACTGTATTTAAATGGATAGATGCAGATGGTCATGTGCACTATGAAAGTAAAGCGCAACATAAAGATGCAAAAGAAATTATAATTAAAGACAGATATATTGATTCAGGAAATTCAGTCGTTCCAGAGAATGCAAAGGATCGCGTTAATCAGCAAAATAATTTTTCAAATCCAGTTGATGCAGAAAAAAAATCAGCTGTAGATATGAAGAAAACAAAACGAGAGCAGGCAGAATTAAAAATAACGCGATGTAATGCATCACGGGATCAATTAAAACGCGCAATAAATGCGCGCTCACTTTATGACCTTGATGAAAAAGGCAACCGGATTTTATTAAATAAAAAACAGTATGAGCAGGCGAGAGAATTAGCCAGAGCACGAGTCGAAAAGTGGTGCAATTGACGTTCATATTTTCCGCCGTTTTATAGGTTGGGCTTTAGTCCAACGCGGTGTTGGTGAAAGAGTATTTAAGATTCATTCAATATGTCGGCCTGAAGACCGAACTGCAACATTGTTATAATAAATTTAGAGGTTTTAAAAGTGGATCAAATATTAGTAGAAAAAAATGTTTCATCAATGAAAATGGAAGTGATGGGTGTGTTTGAATGGGCAATATGGGAAAAAGAAGTATCTGAGTTTCCCTGGACGTATCAAATGACTGAAAACTGTTATTTATTAGAAGGTGAAGCGATTGTGACGCCGGATGGTGGCGAGCCGGTAAAGATAGAGCGTGGTGATTTCGTTATATTCCCAAAAGGTATGTCATGTACCTGGAAAATTTTAGAAGACGTTGAGAAACACTATAATCTTAGTGAGTCATAAATCTATTACTCATTAAGATTAATATGACGGAAAACAATATATCAGAGTTTAATCTACGACCAGGTAGAATACTGGCGCGTAAATATGAAGTTATAGAGTTACTTGGTGCCGGATGGGAAGGTGAGGTTTATTTAATTAAAGAAATCGCAACAGGTATTGAACGGACGGCAAAAATATTTTTTCCACAAAGAAATTTAAAAGACAAAGCTGTTCTTTTTTATGCAAAAAAGTTACATAAATTACATCATTGTCCTATTACTATACAGTACAGCTCTCAAGAAAGTCTTATCTTCCGCAATACAACGGTCACAATGTTGATATCAGAGTATGTCGAAGGTGAGTTATTAAGTCAGTTCATTGCACGACAACCCGGTAAACGGCTCAATCCTTTTGAAGCTTTACATTTATTACATTCTCTTGCCGTTGGAATGGAGTGTATTCATAGTATGGGTGAATATCATGGGGATTTGCATGCTGAAAATGTGATAGTGCAGCGATACGGGTTGAAATATGATCTTAAATTAATAGACATGTTTAATTTTGGAAAACCAAACAAAGAAAATATTTATGAAGATACTATAGATTTAATCCATATTTTTTATCAAAGCCTTGGAGGGCAAAAGCATTATCATAAACAACCACCTGAAATTAAAGCGATATGTTGCGGTTTAAAGCGTTCATTAATCTTAAAAAAGTTTCGTAGTGCCTCTAAATTGCGCCAGTATCTTGATACTATGCAATGGCAGTAATGGCTAAATTAGTTTTTGACTATTAAATAGCTACTCTAAATTTATATTATTTGTATGTTTGTCACAGAAATATATTTAAAACATCAGTGGCAAACCAGACTAGTATTAACTTTTTAATATTTATTTTATGGAACTGCAATGGTAGATAACGAAACTAAATTTATTATAGGAAGTGGATAATGGTATTCTTTCAACAAAGTCATAATTTCGTATGAAAAATAAAAAATTAACTTCATCAGAATTAGTTACTGTAGGTTGGCGAGAATGGCTTTTTTTGCCAGATTTAAAGCTACCCTGGATCAAGGCCAAAATCGATACCGGCGCGAAGACCTCTAGCCTGCATGCCTTTTGTATCGAAGAGTTCACAAGAAATGAAAAAGATTGGGTTCGTTTTGGCATTCATCCTCATCAAGATGACATCGAAACTGAAATATATTGCGAAGCAGAACTCCTCGGTAAACGTATCGTTTCAGACTCTGGTGGTCACGCGGAAGAACGCTATGTGATTAAGACAGATGTTGTGATGGCAAACCAACGCTGGCCTATCGAAATTACACTTACCAATCGTGACACCATGCGCTTTCGTTTTTTACTCGGAAGAACAGCCATGAGACAAAAAATAATCGTCAATCCAGCAGCCTCTTTTTTATTAGGCGAAGAATTTCCATCTACCACTGAAATAAAATAGAAAAAGCATAAAGGCAAACAAAGAATTAAAATTTCTTCCAGATTACATCCATATTTAAATATTAATCTATAATTGTTATTGAAAATAAATCTATCATTTAGTCGATTTATATAAATATAGACTAAATACACTAAGCAAACTTTTTGCGTTAAAACATTAAAGTAAGGGTAATGGCTTGTTGAAATATTTAAATAATTATTTTGAACGGATGAATGAGCAAACTTGTCTTTTGTTTACCTTAGCTTTAAGTCTTTTTTTAGGGGTTTTAGATTACCTCATTGGTCCTGATCTATCATTTTCTGTCTTTTATACAATACCTATCATGTTGGCAGCTTGGTATGGTGGAAAACGCGTTGGTTTTATAATTGCTATCGTTTCAGCCGCTATTTGGCTTGGTGCTGATTTGGCGGCTGGCAGTGATTACTCTGCTATGTTAATACCTGTTTGGAATACAATGGTTAGGTTAGCTTTTTTCATAATCATTATGATGTTGATGTTAGTAGTACATGAGAAATTGATACTTGAAGAAGCCCTTGCAGATACAGATCCTTTAACAGGATTGGCTAACAGACGTTTTTTTCAGGAGCAGCTTGAGCGTGAATATGCAAGGGTTCATCGTTATCCTGAGCCGCTCACTATCGCCTATCTTGATTTGGATAACTTTAAATATGTTAACGATTCTATGGGGCATGATATAGGGGATGAGTTATTAATAATTGTTAGCCAGACTCTGTCGTCAAATATAAGAGGCTCAGATTTTGCTGCTCGTTTAGGCGGGGATGAATTTGCTGTGATGTTACCAATGTTAGAAAATGAGTCAGCGATCCCTTTTATCAAGAAGCTTCAGGATGAATTGTTAAGTGTAATGCAGAAAAAATACTGGCCGGTGACTTTTAGTATTGGTGTTGTCACTTATAATGAAGTTATGGAATCTAGTCGGGATATGATTAAAAAAGTGGATGACCTAATGTATGATGTTAAAA
>Ga0316208_1001598_pt1 | contig 20698 bp, 21 predicted proteins | sample 3monopyrite_MG_FD_204944 | JGI IMG/M metagenome (GOLD analysis project Ga0316208, IMG submission 204944) | Microbial mat bacterial communities from mineral coupon in-situ incubated in ocean water Damariscotta River, Maine, United States -... | ecosystem: Environmental > Aquatic > Marine >...
TAACTAGAGATCACCGGTTAAAAGCACGATTAATCGTCATAGAGACGGGCAAAAGTCACTGGTGATCAGAAAAAAATGAACGGCATGGCTGAGTGTGTTCGAAACGCTTCATCGTGCAAAGGTCTCAGAATAAAATAAAAAGATGTTTAACTAAGCGAGTTTTAACAAGGTGCCCATTTCATCTGCAGGCAGTGGTCGGCTAAAGATATAACCTTGAACCACATCGCAGCCATGTTTTCGCAAATAAGAAAGCTGCCCTTCGGTTTCCACACCTTCAGCAACAACACCCATATTTAGTGTATGAGCCATGTCAATAATCACCTTAACCAAAGCTGTTTCAACAACATCGACATTAATATCATTAATAAAACTTTTATCGATTTTAATGACATCAAAAGGAAATGTTTTTAAGTACCCCAATGAAGAATAGCCTGTGCCAAAGTCATCCAGAGATAATTTTACCCCTAATGTCTGAATAGATTTCAATATTTCCAATACAATATCTGGCTCAAAAACCAACGCAGACTCTGTGAGCTCAACCGCCAAATCATCCACTGTCAGATTGTTTTTTTCCAACGCAGATAATATTTGCCCAACAATGTCCATATTTTTAAATTGCAGGCCAGAAGCATTTATGCTGACCGGGGCGACCACCAAACCCTGCTCTTTCCAAGCTGCAAGCTGCTCGCAAGCTTCATTGATCACCCACTCACCTATTTCACAAATCAAACCAGTGTCTTCCGCCAATGGTATAAAATTATCCGGCGGTATTGGGCCAAGGTCTGGATGTATCCAACGTATTAGCGCTTCTATACCTACAATAGTTTGGCTGTCCAACTCATACTGGGGTTGATAAAACAACTTGAATTCATTTCTCTCTGCGGCTCTACGCAAATTAGTTTCCATGAGCAAACGCTCCAAAGAAGCTTTATTAATCTCCTTTGTATAAAATTGAAAATTATTTTTTCCTTCTTCCTTCGCATGATACATCGCAACGTCAGCATGCTTTAACAAGACATCGATACTGTCACCGTCATCAGGATAAACTGCAATACCAATGCTTGTCGAGATACTAACTTCATGGTCCTCTAGTTTCATCGGCTCTGAGACTGAATCAATAATTCTTTTTGCTATACGCCCTACATCTTGAATGGAATCGACATCATCCAGCATAATAGTAAACTCATCACCACCGAGGCGCGCTAATGACTGCCCAACATCAAACGGCACACCTTCTACAGAGTCTGTTCCGCGAACACAGCAACCCAACCTATTAGCTGTTTCCTTCAATAATAGATCACCGATATGATGCCCTAGAGTGTCATTAATTAATTTAAATCGGTCTAAATCGAGAAACATCACTGCGAGAATAGATTTGTGTCGCTTGGAATGAGATATTCCCTGTTCAAGACGATCTACAAATAAGCGCTTATTTGGTAGCCCAGTCAAAGTATCATGATAAGCCAGGAAGGCTATTTGATCTTCTGACTCTTTACGTTCTGTAATATCACGTATTAAGGCAAGTACCAAATCATCGTGTAACGGTACAACTCTCACTTCAAAATGAAGCCCCGCCTCATCCAACGCACTATTGAATTCAAAGTTAACTGTTTCCTCATTTTTAATAGCTGAACTAATAGCATCATAAAAAACATTGCTAATATGGAAGCTCATTAATTTTTCAATTTTTTCCCCTACAATTTTATTTGTATAAAAAAAAGGCTGAGCATCATCACCCGATTTATATTCCAGAACTTTTCCTGCAGCAGTCATTAATAAAAAACTATCTGGTTGCGCTTTAACTAAAGCTTTAAGCTCTCGATTAATTTTCCCTAATTCAGATGATGAAATTTCCATCGCACGCTCCATGAGCTGGCGATCTTTATCTGAATGAAAATATGAATCACTCACGGCATCTAGCATTTTTATCAAGCGCTCGTCTTCACGCAGATCTTCAGGAAGAAATTTTTTTATTTGGCGAGAAAGTAGACGGTGAAACATAAATTTTACTTTTCAGACAGCGTCGTAATAGTCATCGTTTGGTTGTGTAATTGACATTCTGCCAAGCGATTAAAGGGTGATATTTCACCGTATGAATAGAACCCGGTTATCACCGCATCATCGCCCAATGAATCTCGAACAGCTTCAACTTCTTCTTCAATACGTTGCTGCAGCACCAGCTTCCTGCCAACACAGCTAATCAAAATAGCCAGCTCGATTTTCCCTGGCATACCTTCTCGAGACACATCTGCTGCGGTCATAGCTCCACCAACCAAACGATCAAAATTCGCTTTCATTAACTGCCCTGTACAGCCCTCTGGAATATCACCCGAAAATGTCATGCTTTGCTGCTCTTCATCAATGGCCATGATAGTACGAACCAAGGGCTCCTCGTCTTTTTTATTGCGTATACAGAGTGGAAATAACAACGCTGACCCAGGCAAATCATTCACATAATCACCTAAATATTCTTTATATAAAGCCAATGCTGAGCGGCCGTCTAGTTCGTACAGAACATTCCCTTCTGAACGTGTAATTTCACGTTCTAGCCCAAAAGCGTCCCACCCCCCCTGAGAAGCATAAGATACTTCCAGGTCATCACCATACAGTCCTACCGCAACTACTTGGCTCGAATTTACTTTACCATTGCAGCAAACCAGGGTTTTTTCAAAACGTGCACCGTCACCCGACATTCCACCAGTTACAGTTACCCCTTCTGGCATATTTTGAATCAAACCTTTCACCAATTCACTGCCGTTCACAAACAAACCAGCGCTGAACACCAGGACATGAGCAAGATCATTATCAAATAGCGCACTGGATAACTGCTCACCAACTATACGACTTTGATCCATAGATACCACATCAAAGGATTCAGTGCGAACACGTGTATTTTTAAAGTTAATGGCTGTAAGTGAAATGTGCTCATCAAGAACATTAACGTCGTAAATTTCCCCAGCGGTGCTGCAGCCAACAACATCAGAATTTGGGTACGCGGCACTTATTTCATCGAACAGTGAATTTTTTTCTAAAACGTCTCGACCACCAAAAACTAGCACTAATTGTGCCGCGGGCAACCCTCCAATTTCTTTTACCCACCCATCCTCCTTATTCCACAAATGGCTTCCTATATCCATAATGCCTCTCTACAATAATTTATTTCTACACAAGGTTAACGGACATAATTTTATTAGATTGAATAGATCTTAGGAGAAATATCGATTAAATATCACAATGCCAGATTTTAACTGGAGAGTATAAATACTCTCTCGCCATTTACTCCACCCCATTAACAGTATATTTTAAAAAACTCGGTACTCTCCACGGTGTTATAATTACACGCCATAGCAGTAATTTAAATATTAAGCGATAAAAATCAATCAGGACATGAGAATTGGTAGATTTAAAATTCAAGCTAATTGACTCGATCAACGCCATTGACCCCGAAGCATTTTCCTGCATCATTAACACTGACAACCCTTTTTCACAATTCGAGTTCTTTCAAACACTGGAAGATTCTAGTGCAATAGGGGGGGCCAGTGGCTGGATAACACAACACTTGACCGTTTTCCAACATGGAAAATTGATCGCTTTCGTGCCCTTATTTATTAAAACCAACAGCTATGGAGAATATGTTTTCGATTTTGAATGGGCCAACGCTTACCAATCCTATGGATTAAGTTATTATCCAAAGTTAGTCAGTGCAATTCCATTTACACCCACATCAGGAAAAAGAATTTTTATTGCTCCAGAGCACTCTCTTAAAGAGCTATTACCCACTATATTGAGCGCCATAAAAAGTGCCGCAGAACACAACCAATTTTCATCATGGCACTTGCTATTCCTAAACCTCCCAGAACACCAGGAACTACAGAACCATAAAATGCTTAGCCGACTTGGCGTACAATTCCATTGGCATAACAAAAGCTACATAAATTTTGAAGACTTCCTAAAACAATTAACCAGGAAAAGAAGGAAAGATATTAATCGTGAACGAAAAAAAGTTATCTCACAAGGCATTAGTTTTTCTATATTCGAAGGAAAAAATATAACTTCATCTATGTGGGCTGAATTTTATGTTTTTTACCAGCTCACCTACGCAAAAAAAAGTCGCCAAAAAGGATATTTAACGGAAGAATTTTTTATTTTAATCGGGCAGCGAATGCCAGAAAATATTGTTATGGTTATCGCTGAAGAGAACCATAATACAGTAGCCGCAGCCTTATATTTCAAAGATAAAAATACCCTTTACGGTCGTTACTGGGGCTGCCACCAGGAATTTGATTTTCTACACTTTGAAGCCTGTTACTACCAGGGCATCGAATATTGCATAACACATAAACTAAAAAAATTTGATGCTGGCGCACAAGGCGAACATAAAATTCAACGTGGATTTGAGCCCGAACTCACCTATTCAAATCACTGGATAGAAAACGAAGCCTTTAGTGAGGCCATCAAGGATTATCTTAAACAAGAAAGACTTTACATCCAAAATTATTTCCAGGCCGCATCAGAAAAATCACCTTTCAAACACCCCGCATAACTTCCGAGGCTTAATCGTTTGTCTAACTGCCGAAGCAACAATTACCGTATAGAGAGATACGACCGGCGCGACAAATGAGAATACATAAAAAATACCTATTGCGGAACAACTAAGCTAAAAAATACATTTCCCTCTCGCCAGTTACGCACAAGTACGCCTTTGCGCATCTGATTTTTTTTGTGCAGTGTAGCCAACGCTTCATTTGCATGCGTCGCAAACAAAGTGATCTTCTCCCCTTGAGGGCTCTCTAATTTCAATTGGGCTGCGAGTTGTCCTTGTATGGAGCAGTATCTTGCTCCTATCAATTGATACCCCTCCACTGGCATTGATGCTGGCGCCTTCAAATCAAACTCAAGTTTCTCCATAACATTTTCCAGATGAGCGTAGCTTTCTGAAGAAAAATCACTGGCTAGTTGCTTGCTGTGGTTTAACTCAACTTCTTGGGCTACCCGTTGAATCAAATCAATCTCTGGCGCCTTGAAGATATAGAAAAATTGTACGCCACCAACCAGTATAAGAATAAATGACACCACCAATGCTAGTCGCTGTCTCGATTGCCAAAAACGACTATTGTGTGACTTATCCAATTCTTGGATCTCAGTCATGGCTTGTAATCGCTGCAGTTTTTCCTGAGACAACGAACAGTTCTGATAGTGCCTTTTAATATGCAACTCTATTGGGTCATTGCTCATGTTGCCACTCCAATATGTTTGGACTGAAAAAAGCGCCTGACCTTAATCTTCGCTCGATGAATATGACTAAGTACTGTTCCTCTGGGCTGCTGAGTAAATAAGGCTATTTCAGAAACGGTATAACCCTCCACTACAAATAGAAACAGGGCCTCACGTTCTATACAGCGTAAACGCGTTAACGCTTCTTCCAAAACAGAGCTGTCTAAACGGGAATATACCTCTTCTTCAATTGGGTCTTCTAACTCGGAAACATCATCCAAGGACACCACTGAAACCAGTTGCTCTCGTTTATTCAAGTTGATAAAACGAGACCGAATAGCACTATAAAGATAAGGTCGGTGTTGAGGCCCTTTGGCCTTTAATACAGCCAACCACGCATCTTGAAGCAGGTCTTCAGCTCTGCTTTTATCACTCACTAAAGATAGTGCATAGCGAAACCCGCTATGCAACAAATCTTCGACATTTTCTATAACAGGCTCAGGCACACGAGTTATAGTTTTTCAAGATGATACTTGCGTTTATCACCATCAACAGAATGTACCAAGGCTTGCGTAGTAATAAGCTCACCCGCTTTGAGCCGCACCATAAAATCGATATCTATCTTACGGCCTTTCTGGTCAATAAAGTCAGCACAACTGACATAAAACTTCCCTTTTTTGACAATGCCGCTATGGAGTTTCTCTAGTTTGAGCTTTAGCAGCTTTCCATCCACCGCATCGTAGACATACATTCGGCCATCAATAGATTGATGGTCGATATGATTGCTCATGGATTTTTGTACATTAGAACGCAGATCACCCCGGATACTAGGATCATCACCCGCATAGATGCTGGAGGACAGCATAAAACTCAAGATAAACAATGGAAGTTTACGAGTGAAGTCAGCCATTTTTAATATTTCCTTTAGTTTGGTTATTGAGCACTACACTCATATAAACAAACAAGTAGGCGGTTTGATTGCATTTTTTTACAAATACTCTCATAACGCAATCTTCTACTCATTTCCTAGGCAGCTCTCACACCACTTAACGAGTAAGCTGAGTAGTAGTCCAACGCTTAACTTTCTACCAAAGTGGTGCTAGATCAAAGGGCCGGCACGCATTGCAACAACTTGTTATGTCACAATACTTATTTATTTGTTACCTATCTTTATTGGGTTCTGGCCTGCTTACTAAGTACGCAGCTATTGCAATAAATAAAACTGCTATACCTACTAGCTCCCAAACATTATTTAAGCGATGATACATTACGATCCAGCTAGTAATTAGCATTAACACTGCTATTACTTTACTTGTGCGTGAGACTGCTCCCTGTTCCTCCCACTCAATAAGCAACTTACTTAGATGTGGGTGAGCATATAACCAGCTATGTAAACGGTCAGAGCCTCTTGCTGCAAACCATGCTGTTATAAGCAGAAAAGGAACCGTAGGCAAACCAGGGAGAAACACACCCACAATCGCAAGGGCTAAGAAAAAGTAGGCTAGTATTAATGCCACTAAACGCGTCATACAGTCAACCCACTATTTACCATTCTTATTTTACACAACGCTCAATTACTCAACTTAACTCGATGGTGCATGCAGAACATCACGCCTTGCGAAGGGGCGAAGTGCGCAGCACTTTGTCTCGCTTGCGCAAATTGTTATATGTTTACTTACCATTGCTATAAGACTCTTAGGTAATCATCCCATTTTTAACTGACAGCAAAAGTAGAGGTCATGCTGCTATCAACGTTTGTGTCGATGGTAAACCACCATTGGCCTTGTTGGAGCGTTCGTTATTGTAGAACCAAAGCCACTTCGTAGCATAGTCCTGTACTTCTGTGATCGAGCTGAAAATGTATTGGCTTAGCCAACTGTATCTCACTGTACGATTGTACCGTTCAACGTAAGCATTTTGTTGCGGGTTTCCAGGCTGGATAAATTCTAGCTGGATATCGTGTTTATCTGTCCATTGCTCCAAGTCCTGACTGATAAACTCTGGGCCGTTATCACAACGCAGGCGCTTGAGGTTTCCTCGCCACTCGATAATCTGATCCAGTGCGCGAATAACGCGCACGGCCGGTAGCGAGAAGTCGGCCTCAATGCCTAAGCCCTCACGGTTAAAATCATCGAGCACGTTGAACAAACGAAATGACCGACCATCACTTAACTGATCATGCATAAAATCCATTGACCAAATGTCGTTGGGGGCTTCAGGTACCGAAAGCGGTACCGGCTTTTCTCGCTGTATTCGCCTCCTTGACCTGATCCGCAGGTTCAATTCCAGCTCGCAATAGATGCGGTAAATACGCTTGTGGTTCCACTCGTAGCATTTAACGTTGCGCAAATAATCCCGGCAAAGCGCGGGGACCGAGGTGCCTAATTCGGCTTGTTTCAGAATCACCAGAACCTGGCTATCGCTATATCTTGATGTTTTCATTTGAGAATCTCCTTCGCTTAGTTTACGAGAAAATTTTACTTTTGAAGTCAATTATTTTTAGGGATAATTACAATAGAAGGTGTCCCTTGAGACACCCATTACTTTGCAGGCCCTGGAAACATTCCCCAGCTCTTCTGCCAAATTGAATAAGCCAGCTTTGCGTTTAATAATTGGATTATTAGTATGCATCATGAGAGTTACCTTTTTTCGTTTTGATTTTAAGATTCGACACCTTTATCAAAACGGGTAACTCTCACTTTTGCAAGCGATGTGTCAGATCAAGTCGGAACCAATACAAATAAGCAATTTTGCGGCTTCTACTTGTGTGATCTGTTTAGCGGTGATCTCTGTACGACCTCAAGGCGGTCGATTTCTGCGTGACTCATTTGTAACATTCCCAGCCCCAAATAGAGGCATTACTACTTTGGGCTAACATTGGACAAAGCTGGTTATATATCATGCGCACAATTTTTTCTACACTACATGAGCTTGTGCGAATGAATTCGCACCTACAAATTCATTAGAGGTATTCTTTTTATCTGACTCGCTAGTAATTTTCGCTAAAAATATTCTTTTACAATAGCTAATTTTTATTTACAGCTACAGTAAATTTTAAGCACTCCAATATTATTTGGAGGGCAACACAATAGTAAAGCAACTACCACCTTCAATGTTGTTCCTCAGGTTTATATCGCCGCCGTGTGATCGTGCAACTGCCCTAGAGTAACTTAACCCCAAGCCACAGCCATCATGAGTGCGGCTATAATCACAACGAAAAAAACGGTCGAACACTCGCGACTGATCATTTTTAGGAATACCGATACCTGTATCCATTACCATAATTTCAATATTTTGATGGCGACAAGTTAAGGTAACGTTTATTTCACCTCTATCTAAGGTATATTTTATGGCATTATCAATAAGATTAGCGAGCATACGCTGAAGATTTTGAATATTGCCATAAATGTAATAATTATCTTCTAGGAAGAAAGCTAGTTTGATGTTTTTTTTCTCAGCCATCGTTTCAAAAAGTTCGCAGGCATCTTGAACCAATTGTGAGATATTCACTTTTTGTTTTGATGGTTGATATGCGCCAGCCTCAGCCTCTGCAATATCAAGTGCCGAATTAATCATTTGTAATAATCGATCACACTCTTCTATGGTATCTGATGCGGCAGACTTGAAATCTTTAGGCGTGTTCTCGTTTGACAATGCGGTTTCTGATATCACTCTTATGCGTGCCAATGGGCTGCGCAAATCATGTGCAATATTATCAGTCATTTCTGTTAGCTCAAAAATCAGGGCCCTTATTCTGTCGAGCATGGCATTAAATGTATTCACAAGTTGCGAAATTTCTTCATCTTGTGCAGAAACAGAAACACGTCGGTCTAGCTTGCCTTTTTCAATTTCAGAAGCAATACGACTCACTTCTTTAATGCCTTTAACGGCATGACTTGCCATTAACCAACCAATAAAAAATGCAACAGGAATAACAATTAAAAACATGACGATAAAAACGTTAGACATTGATGCCATTATCTCTTGTTCATCTTCTGTCGATTCGCCCGTATGTAATAAGATATTGGGAGCAATTAAACCATGAACGGTTTTAACTTCGTATTCCGCTCCCTGAATATTTATGGATTGATAGATCGTTTTACTGGAGGAATATACCTGCTTAATAACATGTTGATTTTCAGGTAAAAATCTCCAATGAGATAAATCAGAACTGTAAATTAAAATGCCTTTACTATTGAAGAGTTGAAAAAAAAGTTTTTGTTTATCTTCTAATTTCATTTCTTGCATTATCTCTTGTTTAACACCATCTAGTCCTGCCTTTTGGTACAATATTTGAAACTCAACAATTCCCTCAATAAGGTCGTGCTCCGTGTTACGGTCTAATGTTTTTTTGAGTGAAAAGTATGATGCATAAAAAACTATTGTTATTAAAATAACAATAACCAAGGTGTACCAAAAAGTTAATTTGAATGCTAGTGTATTAGGAAAGTGAGGCATTTTTATTTTTTAAAGACATAACCAAGACCACGTATAGTATGAATTAAAGAAGTACTAAAATTTTTGTCGACTTTGTCTCTAAGTTTACAAATGCGTGCTTCTACGACATTGGTTTGTGGATCGAAATTATAATTCCAGACACGTTCCATAATCATAGTTTTAGAAACAATGTTTCCGGCATTGCGCATAAGGTACTCCAACAGTGCAAACTCTTTTGGTTGGAGTTCTATGTCTTTCCCTCCACGAATTACTGTCCGCGCCAATAAGTTAATTGATAAATCATGAATAGTTAAACAAGTCGATTCGCTGCCATTATTGGATCGTCTTAAATGCGCTTGTATTCGCGCTAATAATTCACTAAATGAAAAGGGTTTAATAAGGTAGTCATCACTGCCACTTTGTAAACCTTTCACACGATCATCAACGGATCGCCTAGCACTAACAATAATAACCGGTGTATTGATATTTTGTGCGCGCATTCTTTCTATAATTGATAAACCATTGAGCTTAGGCAACATAAGATCAATAATATCGATATCATAGCTATTGTTGAGTGCTAAATCCAAACCTTCAATTCCATCAGCTGCGTGGTCGACACAATAACCAGCCTCTTTTAACCCCTTAATAACAAAGTTAGCAATGATCTGGTCGTCTTCAATGAGTAAGATTCTCATTACAATAAGTTCCCGTTATATTAAACATTTGCATGATGATATTAATTTTGCATACTAATGCTTCAGATTGACCGCAGGTGAAAAACTTAAAGCATGGACTTCCCCCCAACACAATAGACATTCAAGTATTTCCACATTGTGCCAGTTCAAACTGCTCTGGGCTAATGTGACCTAAAAAACTATGTCTCCGTTTACGGGTATTACATCACGTATCCACTGGGACAAGCTCTTTGTACATACGCTCAGTCGCTTTGAAACATCTGCAACCTTGTAACCACGATCAACAACCTGACGTACAGCCCTTAATTTAAATTCTTTTGAATATCGTTTGCCTTGCATAAACATCTACCTTGCCCATTTTGGACATTATCAGATGTCTATCGTGTTGAGAAAAGTCCAGTCCAGCACTTAGCATTTTCAACTATAAATTAAAATGTATACGAGAGGCCAAATGTGGCTTGGACAGTATCTTCAAAACTGTATGTCGCCCCTGTTTCGTTCCCTAAACTATCCGCAAAGGTCAGGGTCCTTCCCGTATTTTTCTGAAGTGAAAATGACACATAACTTTCATGTGAAAACTCATATCTAAACCTCGCACCAAAACCTTTGTATGAGTCTTCCACATAACCACCTTGCATTCCGGCCACTGGGCTATTATCGGAAAGCCTAACTGCGTTAGTGCCACCTTCATTATAAAACAATGTGGTTGAGACTTGCCTAGCGAAGTGATATGACATATTTATTTCAGGAAATTCAAAATCTAATTCAGCTTCGCCCGACCAGCCGTCTTTTTTATCATGGTTCCACTCAATTTCTAGTCCGCCTCCAAGCTCTAGCTCGCCCCCTGGTGCATCTTGATATTCTGAACTAATGCTAAATGTGTAAGACCATTCTAACGTTGGCGCATAAGTAAAATCGATCCCCATTTCATATTCTCTGGAGCCGCTCATTTCCTTTTCGAAAGAAGATTCGACGTCAACATAATAATGGAGTTCCCATTTATCCTTCTTTTCTTGTTCATAACCGATACCAAATTGGAACACATTGAAAGTGCTCCAAGGAACACTGTTTGCACCTGAAATAAAAGGTAGGGCCTCCGAATTTATCCAGTTATAATCCCATTGCTCATAACCATAGGTTATAGATATCTCATTTTTTTCATATTCACCCTCAATAACTATGCCAGAGGTGCCAACTTGTGCATTGCCGTTATCTAACTTTGAATCACCGATGGTAATAAATTCGGCGGATATATTAGTTTCAATATGGCGGGCGCTGTGGTGAGGAGGGTGAGCGGCATTCTTTTCCCAATCAGATGCATCGGCGAAAGCATTTAATGGTAGGGTAAAAACAAAAGTACAAGTAAGTGGAAAAAAATATTTATTATATATTCGGCGTTTCATAATATTTAACCTTATAGAATCTTTTTGTTAAAAACATAAAAAAAATTGATATTAAAGATTTTATAAGGTTTAGATTACCTATATATAACCCGTACATTACCAAATAGTAATGCTGAAATATTAAAGTAAATAATACCGATTAGATATCGAGACTGAATTGGTTATTAGTAAATGCGAAGGATACAATGAGCTAACTATATTTAGCTCATTAAACAAAATTATTCAACCGATATAAAAAAGGGCGCTTACTAGAAGCACCCTTTTTACACAATAAACAAAGGAGCTGTCCCAGATAATACATAAAATGTACTATCGAGGACACCATAAGGAAGAGCAGGCTAAACTGGGCAAAACAGCATAAGCTTATCGAACATTTTGTTGCGGGTACAACTGCACAATGCGCGGCTGACCTACTGAATGTGATTCGAAAAACAGCGGCTTATTATTTTCATCGACTTCGTAAAATTATTGTTTTGAAGTTAACAGAAGATGTGACTAAGTTTTTAAGCGGTGGGATTGAAGTGAATGAATCGTATTTCGGTGGCACCCGCAAAGGAAATCGAGGAAGGGGTGCTGCGGGGAAAGTCCCTGTATTTGACCTTTTAAAGCCCGGCGGCAAGATTTACACAAAGATTATACCCGATACCAAGGCAAGTACATTAATGCCGATCATCCAGGAGAAAGTAATTCCTGACAGCATTGTGTATTCAGATCACTGGCGTGGTTATAACTGTTGGATGTATCCGAATTCAAACATTATCGGATTAATCATTCAAAATTGTTTGCGGATAAGCTTAACCACATTAATGGAATAGAAAACTAAGGCGTTAGCCACTTTATCTTCGAGTGATTTTAGACGTTTATTGAGGTTTTCTAGATTATGGCTTAGCCAGATTGAGCGGACGCCACTGCCTGACACGAAAATACCTTGCTTGCGTAATTCATTGCTGGTGCGGTGCTGACCGTACGCAGGTTGTTCTATCACATAGTCTTGAACGGCCTGTTCAGCGGCCTGAGCAACCCGATTTTTGATATTGGGCGTACGTTTAGTCTTTTCAATCAGGGCATCGATGCCTCCGTCCTCAACGAGTTCCTGATAGCGATAGAAGGTCCCTTGAAACACCCATTACTTTGCAGGGCCTGAAAACATTCCCCAGCTTTTCTACCAAATTGAGTAAGCCAGCTTTGTGTTTAATAATTAGATTATTAGTATGCATCATGAGAATTACCTTTTTTCGTTTTGATTTAAAGATTCGACACCTTTATCAAAACGGGTAACTCTCACTTTTGCAAGCGATGTGTCAGATCAAGTCGGAACTAATACACATTAGGCCTTGAAACCGATTTTTACATGACCCCCATCACAATACGGCTTGTTCTCTGATGCTCCGCAACGGCACAAAAAGACCTTTTGCGTTTGCTCAATTGTACGTCCAGTACCGCAACAAATTTCAAGGTTACCCTCCACCTGTAATGGCCCATCTGGAAATGATGTCACACCGACCTTACCATCGCGCTTTTTAATCGGTTCGAATGCTTTGGCGGAGATTTCACCGGTGGCAGTAAATTTTGCCTCGGTATGAGAACCATCACAGTAGGGTTTGTTTTTTGACGCCCCGCAGCGACATAATGTTGCCCTTAAGCCATCGTTTTTCCCGTCAACCGTTAGATCGGCATGAATAGCCAAAGGCCCATTCTCACGTACGAACATAGTATTTACTAAAGGAGCAGCTTCATCCTGGCCACCATCATGTCGCTCATAGGTAATCGCTCCGGACGGACATACATGGGCAATAGCGGTTATCTCTTCTGGGGTGGCGTTATCAGGATTAATCCACGGGCCCTCAACGTTGGCTTGAAACACGGTTGACAGCCCCAGCACACATTGTCGCGAATGAATGCACTTGCTGCCATCAAAAGATATTGAAATGTCTTTGCCGTCGTAAGTCGTTTTATTGCTCATTTACTTTCTCCGTTTATGTAATGTGCCGACTTCTCTATTTAGTTATCTAATGGCGATAAGCCTGTATACTATCAACCTTCAGCTTCAATCTCTGCACTTTTTACCATCCAAGCTTAACCTTTTTCGCAAGCGTCTCGGATGAGAATGCCCGGGGAGACTAGCGCTCGATAAACATTTGTTCCAGTTTGTTTAAGTCCGTTTTACGCATTTCACCCTCCTGAATATTAATTTGCATACGTGGCGTTAGTTTAAGCCACTTAGGTCTTTATATGCTGCCGGTACATTCAAGCCTGAGTATACTCAGCCAAACAAAACGTAACCGCTATATTCAGGAATTTTGACCCGCTCAACTGTTTGCTCCAGAGTTAAACCATCATCGATTGCTGTCTGCACTTGATTCTTGATAGTCCCAAGGTAATCGATATGCCATTTGATATCTTCTTGCACCATTACAGAACCATGCCCCGATACCACACCAGCGCCGCTAGGCAAAAAAGCATCATAAAGTCATTATGAAAAAATCAGCCAAACGTGACTCATTAACTTGACAGTACCCTTTTTACTGTCCTATATTTGCACTCTTTTTGATATTTTCAATAATCAATTATGAGTAATATTAGCAACGCCCAAACTGAACAACCATTAAGCTCCCATGAATTTACTGAAGATACATTAGTTTTTTATAAAGCTCTCCCTGAAAAAGAGAGTGGTTGGTATTTTTCTGATAATAATGGCGTTACATTCGGCCCTATTCATGATGAGATAATAGCTCGTCAGATGCTGGCTGAATTATCAGCGTGGTTTAATAAAAAGAAAGCTGCAGCAAACATATAATTTCTGGGTGCTGTCAACCTATTCGTTGGCAGACAAACTAAATCGCAGAATAAATCACAAGCTCATACTAACTCCAAATTTTAGGCGCACATCACCCTACCCCATTCAGAAAAGGCTCATTCTCTGAACAGTCGATAATGAGCTGCCGTAAATAGATTACTTATTAATGCCTGTGCCGACAGAGATCATTGCGCTTGTGTGGTTGATTTAAAACGACGCATTTGACGTTCTTATGATTTCTGCTGAATATCGATGACCTGAATAGAGATTTTTATTATCCACAATAATCATTATGCCAAAATCAGCCAAACGAGGCGCGTTAACTTGACAGTGCCCATTTCCGAATCAATCAGGATATTTTTTTAAACGCATATACAGCACCGGCAATGAGCAGAGCAATCACAACGAGCAGGAAGGTGATGCTAACGGTGGCCTTTATTGCCCAAAAGAGAATGCCGCTGGCCAGTATAATTAATGAGACTACTTTGATGATTTTATCCTGTTTAAAGCAGCCGTAAACGAAGCTAAAAAGTCCTACGGCTATCATCAGTTTGGAGAGCAAGCCAAGTATCAACATCACGGCGTATTCATGCGGCGTTGCTAGTAGTTGGGATAGCGGTTAACACGCTGGCGATGTCCTGCTGTGTGGGCAGTCTGCTTTCCCGCACCATAATAATAAGTGCTTTGGCATCAACTAATGTAGCGGGGTCGGCATTGCAGACAGGTTCGTTATCCATGCCGACATAGGCCATAGCTGTGCCGAAACCGTTTGTCATTAGTGCGCAGACAATATTGCCCCAGCTGAGATTATTGATATCGATATCGAAACGCAGTTGATGGTCCCCTTCATGCTTGAAAAGATTTTCCAAAATTTTTTCAGAACCAGGTGCGATCAGTGAACGGACAATGATTTCAGGGTAGGCGCGTATCGGTCGAACGGTAATGGTTGCTCCGGCACGAGTGAAACGTTGTCGGTTAGCATCGTCAACGCATTCGGCAATAACAGGGATGTGCGTGATGTCCGCCTGCTTGAGTCGATCGAGAATGTCGAAGGTCATGGCATCGGAGGTGCTATGGCATTCGTCTTTAGATAAAATGATGATCGCGCTGGCATCCTGAGCGGATACATTTTCAAGGGTTTCATCCCGATCAGGGTAGCCGGTAAAATGGACGACTTTAAGTTTGCGTAGGTCTTCCGGCAAACCGTTTGGAAACTGACGCGTTAATATTTGTATGGGCGCGTCAGCGTATTTTTCATTTTTGCGTATCTGCTCAATGAGACGAACAAAATAGGATACACCGCCAGTAGACGGCGTGTTGATTATTAAAATGTGATCTTTCATATTCCATCTCCAATTGCCTTTAATCATTTTTTGTACGCGATGGCCGCGCCATTCAATAAATGCTCCGGCGAGATTGGCTAAAACAAATATACCCCCGATATAAAGCAAAATAACAGTGGCAATTCGTCCTTCAATAGTGGCGGCAGAAATGTCGCCATAGCCAACGGTGAGCAGAGTGGTCCAGGTCACCCACAGCGCGTCACTGACAGACATACCTTCAAGCTTGATCATTAAAAAGGTGTGAACGACAGAGATAATGACCAGCCAACTACCGGTACGTTTCAGGGTCTCATAAAAGCCACCGTCGTCTAATTTGGGCGCTTTTTTCAGGCGTTTTTTAAAAAAGAAAAGTGGGACCATTAATAGTCTCTTTACGATTTATTGTTATCAAAATTTAATAATTTTTCAGCGACTCGATGTTTGATTTTTAATTTATCAACGCGTTTCATGCCGAAGCGTTTAGCCAGGATTTTATAGTCTTCATCCGAAAAAGTGACCGTTAAGCGTGCACGTTTTGGTTTCGAAGTTACATCAAGGCCTACAATGACGCGGATTTGATCTGATGCACTAATGCCGGCGCGACATGCGCTGAGACGGATTTTTTTAGAAACCTCGTCAGAGGTGTCAAAGGCAACCTGCACCGCTTTGATGGCTTTTTTGGATGCCTGGAATCGCGTTGGAATTTTTTTTTCTGCCATGAGCGGAGGGCTTTAACTGCCTGGCCACATTTCCTCGATGAGTGAAACATCGGTAACGTAGGTGACCATGACATCTGTATCGCCATCGTACACTTCTATTTCAAGTGCAAATTTTTCGTCGTTACTTTCCAGTCCGTAATAGTCCAGCTCTTCGCAATCATCAGCATTGTCAGGAATGGCTTTATTGCGGTAGTCGCCTTTATAGAAATAGCCTCTTATTGCAAAGGATTCGCGAATGTATTCCGGTGCCGTCCAGCCTGCTAAAAAAGCCAGGGGGTGACTACTATCGACGCTGTCAGGATCAACGCGGCGCTTGACGACAATGTGCCCCTGCTCCTGATCAATGACCGGTGCAAGCGCCGCCTCTTCAAACAGTTGTTGCCAAATCTGTCGTGGTACTTTGACTGACATACGCATCTTCGGGTCATCGTCCGAATCATCAATGGTTAAGAACAGGGTGTGATTCGTAGTGTTGCCCGATCTACTGTCAGCTCCACTGGAGCTGCGCAGCACAAATTCAAATTCTTTGCCACTTCTGTAATGGTAGCTATTAACCTCATCAACCTCGAACATCTCCTGCTGTAACAACTGAGGGCCATATTGTTTGAACTTGACCATGTCGTTGACATTCAGATCACGAGGGTATTCTAGATGACGCGGGGCATTTTTATCTGCCCCCCGATTAAAGACTTTCTTAAAGAAGCTCACTGTTACTTGTTGCCAGCCGCTTTGGCTTTCAGTCGAGCCATCACATCATTTCCACCGTTAGATTTTTCACCAACGCCTGCGGCAGCGAGTTTCTCATTTAATGTGCCAGCGCCATTTTCCGAATCCAATTGTTCAGCAGCTTTCATGCGGTCTTCGCGTTCCTGCTGTTTGGCTTTGATGCGATTCAGTGATTCTTTGGCGTCGCCCAATTTACCAATACCGCTGCCGTAGTTTTTGGAAATGGAGCTCTGCGCTTTCTGTACGCTTTCAGTGGTCTTGACCATGTTGAGTTCACGTTCGTGATCACGGATCGTGCGTTCTGCTTTTTTCATCAGTTCTTTCAGCGAGGCAATCTTAGTTTCAAAAACAGACGACGCATTTTTATGAATAGCGAGTTCGTTTTCAATCTCGGAAATTTTTTCAGCGACTTCCAGCGCCAACGTATCATCACCCTTTTCCATCAGCTGTAAGGCTTTTTGTTCGTATTGAGTAATGTCAGTAGACAGTTCGGTAACCTTGCGGTCTTCTTTCATCTTGTCGGCCATGATGCCGGTCAGGTCACGTTTACCTTTTTCAATGGCATTTTTTGAGTCTCTGATTTCCTGCTCAAAAATACGAATGGCATTGGCATCAACCACTGCCTGGCCAGCCTCTGACGCACCGCCGCGAATGGCGGTGACAATTTTACTAAATATACTCATAGCATTGTTCTCCTAAATAAAAAACACTCAATGTTGGTTTAAGCTAAATATTCGGAAAGGGCTTCGATGGCATCAATGGCATTGGCGCTGAGCGTGGAAACTTCAAGAACAACATCCGCAGCGGTTGATTTGAGTGACAGCGCGCCAAATACAACATACATATGCTTACCATCACTGATTTCGGTTTTGCCAAATGATGACAGCGGCATCGGCATGTTCATATCGAGCATCAAATCGGTCATTTCGCTGCGTTTGTCTGCCTGAACCTCATCTTCCGAAAACAGGTAACAGATACACAGTAGCTGGCTATCGGCTTCGGCGAGAAAGATTGGCAGCTCTTCGCGGCCTTCAATGATGACCTGCATGACTTCCTGATCACCTGGGATAGGCTGGAAATCAAAATCCATGCCGCCACGTTGACCCTCATCCATTGCTGAAATTTCTTCAGCGATATTTTCCAACTGACTCATTCTTCCTCTCCTTTCAGTTCGCAAACAGTTTAGATCTCCACGACATAATATGTCAAGACATATTATGTCGCATTGTCAGGGTATGTATTTAATAAGATTCTCTATAATTGGCAAAGGTTTAAAATACGCCGTTTTCACGGGCCCATCCCAGCCGATGATATTCATAGAGTACATTGCTATTGATGCGGTTAATTTTTATGTTTTCAATGTTTTGGTAAAAATCTTTATAGAAGGCAAAGGCTCCCAACATCACATCGCGAGTCATCCAGCCATCATCCAGCGGCAATTTAGCTAAACGTTCAAGACGCTGTTTAGCTGATCCGCCAGCGCGCGTTGCGATAGTCCAGCCCCATTCACCAAAAGAGGGCACGTTGGCGTGGTATTGATCGACACTTGAAAAACCAGCATGTTTGATTGTTTTACCGATGCTAATAAAGGCTTCTGGTGCATGGTAGGGCGAGGTTGATTGCGTTACTAGCGCGCCGTCACCTGCGAGCAGATGTTTTAATTTGGCGTAAAAACGTGATGAGTAAAGTTTATTGAGGTCGGGATGATTGGGGTCGGGTAGATCAATAATAATCGTATCGAAAATAGCTTCTGCTGCCAGCAGCTCATCAACGCTTAAAAAAGCATCGCCGATGCGGACCTCGACACGATCATCACTGAATGATTTGTTGTTGAGTGTCAATAACGCGTTATTAACAACACGCCCGTCTTTTTTATAAGGTCGAGTAAAAAAGTCGACCAGGCTTTGATCAAGATCGAGCAGTACAACCCGTTGCGGGCTCCATTTCAATACGTCGCGCAACGCTAAGCCATCGCCACCACCGATGATTAATACCGAATCATGGCGTGCCGAGGCGGCCATGGCTGGATAGACCAGCATCGAATGATAAATCTGCTCATCGAAACTGCTGAACTGGGTGTGGCCATTAATGTGCAATGAGTAAACAGGTGCCTGTCGTGGGTCCATAATGCGTTCGGTAATAACGACGTGCTGATAACGGGTGTGCATGCTATGAACCACTTTATCTTTATAAAGCATATCTTCCAGCGAAGCTTCCCACTGAGTGCCATTTAGCGCAATGATGATAATGATGACACTGACAAAGAGATGCCCGAAAAGTAACAGACCGCTGTATTTTATATGTTGTTTATAGCGATAGAGAAACAGCAGACCGGCAGCGACGTTGGCGCTGGCGGCGATGATAGCGGCGCTGGTGATGTCCATCGTCAGCAACCAGATTACAAAGATGGTGGCACCAATGCCCGCGCCAATGTAATCCGCACCGTAAATGGTGCCGGTGTTATTTTGCAGATGCATGCCGTATAGCTGTTCACGCACTCGTGCGATCAATGGAATTTCTGCGCCGATTAATACACCGAGGATAAAGGCGACAACATAGGGCAGACTCTTTGCTGCAATTTGCAGGTAAACAATAATGCCACCGTTAGGCACAATGCCGGACAGACCATAGGTCGTCGCGATCAATGATGGCAGCATGGTGGTGAAGGTGATCATCCCGGCAATAAACAGAATCGCCGTGGCACCGATAATGCCAATCAATAATTCCAGCCAGGCGAAACTCGTGAAAGCACACTTGAGCCGCCCAGCGGCGAACGCACCCAAACCCATTGACGCAATCATCACGGTGAAGACGCCGAAGATAGCGACTTCTGTTGCACCAAGCACCCGTGCCGCATAATGCGATAATAGGAATTCATAGATCATGCCGCAGCCAGCCAGCACCATCATAATGCCAATCAAGGTGACGTCGTGAATGAAAAGCTTCTTGACGGGATAACGGCGTACAAACCAGCGTAGAGGACGGTTAATTACAGCACGACGAATATTTACTTCGCCTTGTTTCACTATCGTCTGCTCATTTTGCGGCATGTCACACTAGCTGGCAGTAATACCAAACAGCGCCACCATCAAAACGCCGTTGGCGATATAAATCATACATTCGATAAAACCAACGCCAACGTTTCTCTGTGTGTCGACCTCTTCAACAACGTTGATGCCCCAGAGAATAATGTGGCGAGCAATAATCGACAGCAGCGACAGTCCAACGGTAAGCGCAAGAGAGACCGATGCCCAAAGAATGGCGGATTCGATTTCCTGACCTTCTGTATAGGTGGCGATGCCCGAGGCGGCGGTGACGGCCAGAGCCACGCCAACGTTATGACCAAAATAACGTAATGCCAACGCAATATTGCCAGTTTCGAAAG
>Ga0316208_1001599_pt1 | contig 20690 bp, 14 predicted proteins | sample 3monopyrite_MG_FD_204944 | JGI IMG/M metagenome (GOLD analysis project Ga0316208, IMG submission 204944) | Microbial mat bacterial communities from mineral coupon in-situ incubated in ocean water Damariscotta River, Maine, United States -... | ecosystem: Environmental > Aquatic > Marine >...
AAATGCCTGTTGATACCTGCCTTGGTATATAGTTTGCTGCAAAAGAGGCATTGGCCTTCTGATTTTAGTTTTTCTGACATGGTTAATTGGTTTTTAAGTGTTTATAATAGGTTTGTTTTGATGCTTTATTATGTTTTGTAAAATTACTTTTTTAATCATTGTAAAAATTTTATGCCCCCTAAAATTGATATTTCAAAATCTTTGTCTTCGTATAAAAAGTTCCAACTTTCTGAGGTATTGAGTTTTAATAAAGGTGTATCTCCTTCCAATTCGATTGATGATGCTATTTTTTTAAATTTACTCAATTCGCTTTTTATTTCTGATGCTTTTTCTTGTCCCACCTGTTTTAAAATTCTTTTCATTCTAAAATCTTCCCAACTACTAAATTTATATTTTCTATTTATAAAGTCTTCATTCTTTTCTTTAAAATCAAGAATGTTTTCATTTTCTATGACTTTTTCAAGACCCATCTGTTTTTCATAGTTCCATAATAATTCATCTTTTTTTTCTTTTACCAAATTATCTATATCACTATCACCAGTTGCTGTGATATGATATTTCAGCCATAAGCAGCCGTTATCAATTTTAGTAATTTTATATAATCTTTTATTTAAAAAATCAAGGTCTTTCCTTTTTTCAAATTCAGCATCTACCTGCAATACAATTAACTTTTGACCAACTTTAATAAGTTGTTTTTCATAGGAATTATAATCTGGATAAAACTTTTCCACAAACAACGAAACATCAAATTTTCGTTTTTCCCTAAATACTTCCGCAATCTGATATAAATGTGTTTGAAGTAAAATCCTTTCAGTGCTATTGGGTCTAAAAACCATTACCCCGTATGGTATAGAGCCACTTTCTGAATAATAGTAATTTTTATATTCCTTTTCACTTTTATAATCAACTCGTTTTTTCACAGGTTTACCTGTCTTCTTCTTTATTCGAACGTGACGTATAGCATTTCCTTGATAGTCGAATATTTTAGCATTCCCAAGCTGTTCAGCTACTAATTTTGCAATCACAGGGTCAATGATATCTTTTAAATTTGCTTTTGTTATTTTTTCAATTGGTTCTCTTTTGACATAAACAAACTCATCATCTCCTTTTTTATATTTCCAGTCCCCATTTTCCCTTATGGGCTGCCCGTCTTTAAATCTTTCTACATCTTTAATTTTACCTAAAAAGGAATCTTTGAACAAACTACCCCTGATGGTATCTCCTCCAGACATAAGCGGTTGTTCTATTATTTTATTTCCTTGTCCATCTGTTTTGTATTGTATTTTCCCCGCTTTTCTTACTTTTTTAAATGTTTGGGTTATAATATTGTCCTTATAATAATTAACAACTAATGTCTCTTCTTCAATTTTTCTTTTAATTGCTTGCGCATCAAATTCTTTATTGGGTGTATAATGTAACTGTTTATTTTGTGTATCTCTTAAATGATACATTTTTTTAATTAATGAATCCCTTCTGCTAGCATTTATAGGTATATATGTAAGGACACTTGCATCAATGGTGTGGTGGGTATGTTTGCTCCTGTCTTTTTCATCTTCTTTTTCCTCATATCCCAACATTTTTCTGAATGCTGCTGTATTGCTTCCCTTTTGAACGGAAACCCTATTAAAATAGCTACTCAAGAATTCCCTTGCATATTTGTTTATGTTTTGGGTATCTACTAATTGTCTTCTTGCCCATTTGTCGGTAACATCAGTTGCCGTAAACCGTTCCAACTTATCTTTCCAATACTCATAGTGCATTTTGAAGAAATGTTTTTCTTGAATTCGTTTGTTCTTTGCGTTTTCATCCTCGGAACCACTAGGTTTTTGTCTAGACTCAAAAGCTTTTTTATAGCCTTCACGTTGATTTATCCAATTTTCCAGCCTGGGAAGTATTTTAGTGCCAACACCATCTACGGATTTTGAGTAATTGGGTAAATTAACAGGCAACTCAGTTCCCTTAATTTTTGTATTATAATCTGCAAAGGCTATGGTTTGATTTGCAAGGGTGTTGTCGGGAAGCAAAAACCGAGGTATGGTGTGTTCAATATCGGTATCCCTAGAAAACAATTGACTTATGGAAATCATTTTTCCTGTATAAATACATTGTCCTTTTTGCTCCATCCATAATTCATATCTACGAATGGCGTTATTTTCTTTTAAAATTTCTTTTCTATCTAAATTTTTAATGGTTTTTCCATTAATATCTTCTGTTTCCTCAAAAATCTGTTCATCCCATAACTCAAATTGAGCGATACTTTCTTCAACTTGCAAAGTTGGTTTTTCTTTGCTCCTATATTCATTTAAAAACTCTCTGATTTTTTCACGTTTGCCCTCTCTCTGTTTTTGATACCTCTCTATTGCTATGCGCTTATTGTTATCATTTAGTTCACGGGCAATCTCAACGACTATTTCAGTTTCTTGGTCAATATACCCATCTACAAGAAGTTGATTGACGATTTTTCTAAGAACACTCATTGCCTTATTGAACATTGGGTTTTTTATTGAATTGACTTGTGCCAATGGCAATATCTCAATTTCTGTATCTCTATATTTAATAGGTTCCCCAAATAGGTTTGCTCTCTTTGAATGATGGTACAAAGGTTTTTTTAGATAGATATTATTTTTTGACAATTGTTCTTCAAATATTTCCTGTAAGGTTTCTAGTTTGCGATATGTCCTCTTTGTGTCGAAAAAGAAATCCTGATACTCTATTCCAACCTCGTTAATTATTACATCTTTATTTGTTTTGTTTTTCCATCTATTCTCACCGAAATGCCCAATACAAGTCTCAACAATGTCTTTTTTGTCAGAATCGGCTAATAAATACTCGAAATCTTTATGAGCAAATAAATCATCAGCTTCTCCATTATTGTAAGCATCAACCTCTCCTTTATACTTTTCAATTAAAGCATTAGCTATAGTTACAACCGTTTTTCTGTTAGTGTAAATTTTATTTGATTCATTTAATAATTTAAAAACATCGTGCTTCTTTTCTTTGAAATCGCTTCCAAGCGCATCGGGAAGATTTGCCAACAGAACCGCATCGTTGTAAAGATGCCCCTCCTTAAGGTGTAGGATGATTTTTCTTAGAACATTTTGACTAAGACTTCCATATCCATTTGGCAAACTTTCTTTTAATTTTAAGAGCGACGATATTTGTTCGGTCACTCCTTTTCTGGTTCTTTCTGTAAAAGGGGTTTTCAGTTTTTGTAATCCAAATTGAGCAAGGGCAACCTCATCAAATTCTGTAACATTATGCCACAAATCGAGCAAGGAATAACCGTGATATTTTTTGTGCATTGTACTCACAGTGTACAATTCTATTTTTTCAATATCCTTTAGTGCTTCATCTCCCAATAATTTAATAATTCCTTTACAAAAAGGCATTCCAGCTACTGTTGTTTCGTAAGTTTTTTTCTTTTCGTCCAACGGATAATTATATTCCTTTTTCTTTTGAAATAATTTATCCAACGCTTTTCTTATAATTTCAAATTTGAAATTGGAATCTTTTTTTAAAAAAATTGTATCAAATAAATGCTGCCTATATTCCTGCGGAATCGATACAAAATCATCTTTATCGTCCTTATATTTAATGGTGTTTATAAATTGCCAAGCCCTCGAAACTTCAAACAAAGGATGAGACAAAGCACATCTTCTCTTTTTAGGTTCCAATATACATTTTCCGATCGTCCCTTTTTGGGTTTTTAGGAGTTGCTGCCAAATTATAGCTTTATGGACATCTTTTACAAATGGGTCTTTAAAATGATTCTTCCCATTTTTACTTAAATCAAGACCTTGTTTGCTCAATATCTTAAACAATTCATCTTCGTATTCATCTCGATAGGGGTAATTATCCCGAGCACGTATGCCTTTATCAAGATATTCTCTGCTCAATGCCTCTCCGATAGTTCTGTGCTTATCTAAGGCATTTTGAAACCCGCTCTCCTTTCTACGTTTTATTTGCTTTTCTGTTTCTTTATTAGTTTCTCCAATATCCTTAAAACCTCTTCTTTGTGTAATGTGGTATAACACTCTTCCTAATTCTAAAGGAGTTAGTTTTTCATTTAGAGCTTTTACCCTTAACTCATATGGATTTTTGTAATTTTTACCATCGGCAAAACTGAAATCACAGGAAAGCCATTTCAAGAATTTTGGATTATTCGGGAAGTTATTAGTTCTGCTTTTGCTGTAACTTGACCACTGTTTGATTTCTGAAATTTCCAGAGGAACCATGTCATGAGAAGATAGCTTTTTTAATATTAGCTGTTTTCTATATTTTCTTGAACGAATTGGGTTTCTTTTTAATCTGGTTTCCCTTCTATCTTTAGTAGGCGATGAATATCCCGAAGTACCTTTTACCATACCCGATTCAAATACCACAGAACCAAATTTCAAAATCTCGTTGTCTTCTCGTAGAAACCAACCTGCTGAAGAACTACCTAAATCTAAACCTAATTTTTTCATATTCTATTTTTTTTATATATATTTACAGTCTGAAAGACGATTCACAATAAGGCCATAGAGCCACAGAGAAAATCTAAACCACTGCTTCGGTAGTGGTTATTTTTTCAAAAATAAGCCACCCTCCTATCAACATCCTAAACAGCGTACATAAAAGTAAGAATTTTTATAAAAGATTAGACGATAAAATGTTGAAATTTCCTAATTTAAAATGAATTTAAATACAAGCGTAGAAGTACTTTACTTAAAAAATAGGCTCTAGTTTAAAAGAGTGTTGATATAGTACTTGAATGCTTGATATTTATGCTTTTGGATAATTTGTTTTGCGTTTCAATCATCCAAAGTCCTTTGAAAATAAATAGTTCCAAAGTCATACCAATGTTAAACTAGGGCCAAAAAATATAAATTGAGGTAATAAGGAGTATAATTTATTATAATGAAGATTTTTACTAAAACTTTAATACGCTAAATAATTAAGACACAAAATTTTAAAACAACTCCAAACTCCCCTTACCAACTCTAACAACCACAGGTTCATCTTCAGATAAATCAATCACCGTTGAGGGTTCATTATCGCCATAACCACCATCAATAACTAAATCCACCAAGTTATCCCACTTTTCTAAAATTAATTCGGGGTCTGTAGTATATTCTAAAACTTCATCTTCATCATGGATAGATGTTGATATGATTGGATTTCCAAGTAGCTTTACAATTTCTAAAGCAATATTATTATCTGGCACTCTAATACCAACAGTCTTTCTTTTTTTAAATGGATTTGGCAATGATTTTGAACCAGGTAAAATAAACGTATAAGGCCCAGGAAGTGCCCGTTTTAATATTTTAAAAACTGACGTATCAATTTGTTTCACGTAATCACTCAAATTACTCAAATCGCTACAAACAAAAGAAAAATTAGCTTTTTCTAACTTAATGCCTTTAATTCTAGCTACCTTTTCTAAGGCTTTTAGGTTTGTAATATCACATCCCAAACCATAAACGGTATCGGTTGGATAAATGATAAGACCACCTTTTTTTAAGACCGCAACCACCTTGTTAATCTCTCTAGGATTAGGGTTTTCCTCATAAATTCTTAAAAACTCAGCCATAATTTTTATATTGTCATCACGTTACTAAGTAAATATATTTCTATTTTATGAAATGAACATACCTAAAAAAAATTATTTCAGGTATTTTATTTAATTTGGGAATGACTTTTAACAAAATAAAAGCTACAAATTGGCTGATATAAACCATCTGCATTACCTAATGCAATTGAATGACATCACTACAGCAATTAATCACCTAAAGAATAAACTATTTCTGAAAATATTGGTTTTATGGGCTTAGTGCTGGCGTTCATTTATCACTTTTATGAGTTGTGTTTTTGATACCGATAGAAAAGTGAATATGGTTTGCAGTATTGTTGACCCCTACTAATTTAACAGATCCTGCATACTTAAATAACGCGAGCCTTTTAATGCAACCTCTTTTAGATTTATTTGGACAAGCCCACAGGTTTTTTCTTGAAGAAGTTACTCCATTTCATTAAGTAAAAATAGCTTCACCTCCTACCATCTTATTTTATGGCGGACAAGATCCTTTAACACCAATAACTCAAGGCACAGGCTTATACGACAAACCGGAAGATTCGGCTGTAACGCATCAATTTACTTATATGAAAATGCAGGCCACGGATGGGTTATTCTAGCACTTTTTAATACTTGAACAAAACTTAAAGTTTTCATAAATACTCATCTTTAACATAAAATTTGTAACATTTCATTCTTAAATTAGTCTTAGTAATATGCTAAGGCGTTTCATTTTTATATCATTTCTGGCGTTAAATATCAACTTTGTTTATTCTAATGATGATATAAAAAACCCTATACTATTTACCCAAGCCGAAGTTATAAATGAATATACCACCCGAATTCCTTTCAAATTAGTAGATCATTTAATTGTGGTGAAAGCAGAAATTTTAAATGAGAAAGGAAACTTCATTATTGACACAGGTTCTGAAACTCTTATTTTGAACAAAGTACATTTTTCTAAATTTTATAGTCATCAAAAAAAAGATGAAACTGCCTCAGGAATCATGCGTTCCATTGAAAATTCCTATGAAAAACACATTAAAGAATTCAAACTTCAAAACTTCAAATTAGAAAATAGAAATTCAGATGTTATTGATTTGTCACACATTGAAAAGAGTAAAAAAATTAAACTTTTAGGTGTTATTGGCTATAGCATTTTAAAAGATTATGAAGTCTTTATAGATATGCACCTTAACCAAGTTACACTAACTAAAGTAGATGCTTTTGGCGATAAATTAGATAAGCACGTATATTTGGAAAAAATTGTAGATAGTTTAGATTTCAATCTAAAACATCATACAATTGTTGTAAAAGGAACCATAAACAATCAGAATGTAAGACTAGGAATTGATACTGCGGCGGAGTTCAATCAAATAAATAAGAGTATCAATAAAAAGGCTTTAAAGTATTTTATTCCTAAAAAAAGATTGCGCTTAACAGGTATAGGGAAGAGAAAAATAGAAGTTTTGGCAGGAAAATTGCACCGTGTTAAATTAAGCGAAACCACCTATTTTGGCCCGATGCTTACTGTGCTGACTAATTTAAGTAAAATGAATGAAGCCTTTGGTACTAATCTAGATGGTATTTTGGGTTATGAGTTTTTTGCTCAAAAAAGAACCATTATCAATTATCAAAAAGAAAAGTTATATTTCATAAATTATCCTTTAAACCATCAGTGAAAAAAACAACCTTACATATCATCTATTTTATTATTGCTTTTGTAAGTTTTAATGCCTTTTCTCAAAAAGATGAGTTTAAGGGTTATAAAATTGAAGGTGATAGTGTTGTGTTTACATTTGATGCCAGAGATTATAAAAAATTCACACAAGAATATACAGGACAAATCCACGATTTTCAAGATTTGGATATTGAGAATGTTGTCGTTTCAGGAGAATTCAACAAGTGGTCTGTTGACCATTGGAAAATGAAACAAGTTGATACATACACCTATGAATTAATAAAAAGCATCTCCGATTTTACTGATGAGTTTTCTTGGGAGTTCAAATTTGTTATCAATAATTCATTTTGGGCTGAACCTTCTAAAAATGATCCAAATACTGCTAAAGCCACAAAAAACGGAAGACGAATTCGCGGTGTATATAACCTAAAGATGTATACAGCTTTCCCAAGTGATAAAGGAAATGCTAACTTTAAGCTAAAAGGTTTTAAAGACGCTAAAGAAGTTATTCTTGCAGGATCTTTTAATAAATGGAATGAAACCCTTTTTAAAATGAATAAAACGGTAACGGGTTGGGAATTAACACTTCAAATGAAATCAGACGTTTATCAATACCGTTATATTGTTGATGGTAAATGGATGGAAGACCCAGACAACCCGTATAAAACTAAAAATGAATTTAGTGAATATAACTCGGTTATAAATATAAAAGAATACACAGCTTTTAAACTAAGAGGTTACACAGATGCTACAAAAGTGATTCTTGCAGGTTCTTTTAATAACTGGAATGAAGATGAATTTATAATGCGTAAAATGGATTATGGTTGGAAATATGTTATACCCTTATCTGGCGGAAAGCATCACTACAAATTTATTGTAGATGGTGAATGGATAACCGATCCGAATAATAGTGTAAAAGAACATGATGGTGAAGGTCATGTTAATTCGGTATGTATGGTGAAGTAGTTTTTTCTAACTTTGAGACAAAGCAGTATTTCTCGTAAAGATATAAAAACACCAAGTTAAAATGGACACATCTGTAAACTGAGACTGACACTGAGACTGACACTGAGACTGAGACTGAGACTGAAAACTACCCCACAACCTCCAACTTAGCAAAACGCAACAACAACTTTTTAATACCGCCATGCTGAAAATTAATCTCAGCTTTAATATCTGCACCTGCTCCTTCTATTTTCATGACTTCACCTGTTCCAAAACGAATATGTTTTACAATATTCCCAACAGCCAATTTGCTATCGAATAAATTGGTGTTTCCATTGGTTTTGGCAACGGGCTTTAAGTTTTTAGGTCTTGTAACTTGAAAGTTTTCTGGTTCTTTTTTAGTAGTACTCCCTTTTTTAAATGTAGGTTGTTTTGCTGGTTTATATCTGATTTTATTGGGTGTGGGCTCAACATCACCAAATATATCTGCACTAAGCATCGGATTAAAACGACGCTCTTCAATTGGTGTAACAATATCTAAATATTGTTCATCAATTTCTTCAATAAAACGGCTAGGTTCAGAATCTATAAGCTTTCCCCAGCGATATCTAGATAATGCGTAAGTTAAATAGGCTTGCTTTTCAGCACGTGTTAACGCCACATAAAACAGGCGTCGCTCCTCCTCTAGTTCGCTACGTGTATTCATACTCATAGCACTCGGAAAAAGGTCTTCTTCAAGTCCCACCACAAACACCGTAGGGAACTCTAATCCTTTGGCTAAATGTATGGTCATTAACGCCACATGATCTGGATCTCCTTTATCGGCATCGATATCGGTTGCTAAAGCCACATCTTCTAAAAATTCAGCTAAACTACCTGTCGTATCAGCAATTTCTTTTTGTCCTTCAACAAAGTCTTTCATACCATTTAAAAGCTCTTCAATATTTTCCATTTTAGCAACACCTTCTGGCGTGCCATCTTTATTGAATTCTTTTATTATATGAGTGGTTCTGGTAACATGTTCTGCCAATTCAAAAACATCGGCAGTTTGATTTAACACTTGAAAGCTTTCTATAAGCGTCACAAAATTTTGAAGTTTGGTTCTAGTACCAGAGTTAATCTTAACATCGGTTTTATCAATGTTTTTCATCACTTCAAAAATGGTTCGTCCATAACCATTTGCTGATACAATCAATTTATCTACTGTAGTTTGTCCGATGCCACGAGGCGGAAAATTAATAATCCGTTTAAGTGCTTCCTCATCAGCAGGATTAATAATTAAGCGTAAATAAGACAATACATCTTTAATTTCTTTCCGCTGATAAAACGATAAACCGCCGTAAATTCTATAAGGAATATCGCGCTTTCGTAATGCATCCTCAATGGAGCGTGATTGCGCATTGGTTCTATACAAAATAGCAAAATCACTATTCATTAACTGATCTTGCATTTTATTTTCCCAAATCGTACTAGCAACAAAACGTCCCTCATCGCCATCTGTTAGAGACCTGTTAACTTTTATTTTTGCACCTTCATCATTGGCTGTCCAAACAATCTTATCAAGCTTTGTTTGGTTTTTATCAATAATAGAATTCGCTGCATTTACAATGTTTTTTGTGGAACGGTAATTTTGCTCCAATCGAAAGACTTTAACATCATCATAATCCTTCTGAAAATTCAAAATATTATTAATGTTTGCACCACGGAAGGCGTAAATACTTTGCGCATCATCACCAACTACACAAATATTTTGAAATTTATCTGATAAGGCTCTAACAATTAAATATTGTGAGTGGTTTGTATCTTGATACTCATCAACCAAAATATACCTAAAGCGGTTTTGGTATTTAGCCAAAACTTCTGGGAATCGGGTTAGCAATTCATTGGTTTTTAGCAGCAAATCATCAAAATCCATAGCGCCAGCTTTAAAACAACGCTCAACATATTCTTTATAAATATCGCCCATTCTAGGGCGTCGTGCCATAGCATCCGCTTCCTTAAGTTCTGGATTTTGAAAATAAGCACGCACTGTAATCAAACTATTTTTATAAGACGAAATTCTTGAGCGAACCTGCTTGTATTTATAAATATCTTTATCAAGTTGCATTTCCTTGATAATGGAAGCAATTAATCTATCAGAATCCTGTGTGTCATAAATTGTAAAATTACTCGGGTATCCAATTTTATCAGCTTCAATACGCAAAATTTTAGCAAATACAGAGTGAAACGTTCCCATCCATAAATTCTTAGCTTCACTCGCACCAACAATACTAGCTATACGCGCTTTCATTTCTTTTGCCGCCTTATTAGTAAACGTAAGCGATAAGATATTAAAAGGGTCAATACCCTTACTCATCATGTAAGCAATTCTATATGTTAACACACGTGTTTTACCAGAACCTGCACCAGCAATAACAATCATAGGACCATCAACCTGAATGGTAGGCTCTAACTGTGCATCGTTTAACTGGCTTAAATACTTTTCCAAATCATCTTCAATTTTATCACGTGAAAATAACCAATGTTATGCTTTTTTTACCTCTGAATTATTAATAATTATAAACAATCCATCGTTACATTAAGCTTTAGCAAAATTTGAATATCTTTAGGCAAATAAAGTCTATGAAATATCTTATCCTTCTTTTTACTTTCTTCGGAATAGCAAACTCAAACGCACAAACAGATTTAGAACAACAATATGCAGACATTGAATCTAAAGTTATTGAATGGCGACGACATTTTCATCAAAATCCAGAACTTTCCAATAGAGAATTTAAAACGGGCAAAAAAATTGCTGAACACCTAAAATCTTTAGGAATAGAAGTACAAACAGGTGTGGCACATACTGGCGTTGTTGGTATATTAAAAGGTGACAGTTCAGGAAAAGTAATTGCTTTAAGAGCGGATATTGATGCCTTACCAGTTACTGAGCGCAACAATTTGCCCTTTAAATCTGAAATAAAAACCACATTTCTAAATACTGAAACTGGTGTCATGCATGCCTGTGGTCATGATACGCACATAGCTATTTTAATGGCAGTGGCAGAAATACTTTCAAAAAATAAAGATAAAATAAATGGTACTGTAAAATTCATTTTTCAACCTGCCGAAGAAGGTCCTCCACCAGGTGAAGAAGGTGGTGCAAAACTGATGATAAAAGAAGGTGTTCTCGAAAACCCGAAAGTGGATGCTATTTTTGGCTTGCATATTAATTCTGAGACTCCTGTAGGAACTATTAAATACAAAACTGAAGGTATTATGGCTGCGGTAGAGCGTTTTGTAATCAATGTAAAAGGTAAACAAACTCACGGATCTCAACCTTGGTCTGGTGTAGACCCTATTCTTATTTCAGCAAAAATAATTGATGGCTTACAAACCATTATTAGTAGAGAAGCCAAATTAATTGACGAAGCCGCAGTAATAACTGTTGGGAAAATCACTAGTGGAACTCGATTTAATATTATTCCTGAAAGCACAGAGCTTATTGGTACTGTTAGAACGCTAAATCCTGAAATGAAAGAAATGATACTAAGACGCATGAAAGAAATGGTTGAAACAATAGCAAAGGCCTATGGAGGAGAAGCCTCAATCAGTTTTGAAAATTTTACGGCAATAACATACAATAATATTAATTTAGTTAATAAAATGCTTCCAGCATTAATAAAAGTTGCTGGTGAAGACCAAGTAATTATAATGAAAGCCACTACTGGCGGTGAAGACTTTTCATATTACCAAGAAAAAATTCCTGGATTTTACTTTTTTATTGGTGGAATGACAGTAGGGAATGCGCATTCATCTCCTCACCATACACCAGATTTTATAATAGATGAAAGCGGTATGTTGCTTGGCGTTAAAGCACTAACTCAAATTACTTTTGATTTTTTAAATAACTAACATGGATTCAATACTAGATTTTTTATCAAACATCCCTTGGTGGGGTTGGATTTTAATTTTCTTAGTTCTTGTAGCTATACGCGATATATTTTTTCAAAAGGATCATACCATAAGCCACAACTACCCTATTGTTGGGCATTTACGCTATTGGCTTGAAAGTATTGGCCCAGAAATGCGGCAATATTTTGTGGCCAATAATAGAGAAGAATTACCTTTTAACAGAATCGAACGCGGTTGGATTTATGCGTCCGCAAAAAAAGAAAACAACTATGAAGGTTTTGGAACAGATAGAGACATCTATGAGCATCAACATATTTTTATAAATAATGCGATGATGCCTTATAAGCTACCAGAAAATCATCCAAATAAAATTGATAAAACATTTTTACCCTGTGCTAAAGTGATGGGTGAATTTAATAAAAGGAAAAAGCCTTTTCGTCCAGCTTCAGTTATAAACGTATCTGCCATGAGTTTTGGTTCACTTTCTGCAAAAGCCATTGAATCGTTGAACAAAGGTGTTAAAATTGCCGGAGCCTATCATAATACTGGAGAAGGTGGCTTGTCACCTTATCATAGTCATGGCGGCGATGTCGTATTTCATTTTGGAACAGGTTATTTTGGTGTTCGGGCTGAAGATGGCGGGTTTTCTATGGAGAAATTGACAGACCTCGTTAATAACAATCCTTTTATCCGAGCCATTGAAGTAAAGCTATCACAAGGTGCTAAACCAGGAAAAGGAGGCGTTTTACCAGGTGCTAAAATAACTAAAGAAATAGCTACCATTAGAGGTGTTGAAGTCGGTAAAGATGTACTTTCTCCTCCAAATCACAAAGCATTTTCAAATGTACCAGAAATGGTTGATTTTATTGAAAAAATAGCCGAAGCCACAGGATTGCCTGTTGGAATTAAAGCAGCCATTGGAAAACTAGAACAATGGGAAGAATTAGCAAATATCATAAAAAAAACTGGTAAAGGCCCAGATTTTATTACTGTTGATGGTGGTGAAGGCGGAACAGGCGCAGCGCCTCCAAGCTTTGCAGACCACGTATCATTACCATGGGTTTACGGTTTTAGTGATTTATATAAACTATTTAAACACAAGGGGTTATCAGAGCGTATTGTTTTTATAGCTAGTGGTAAATTAGGATTTCCTGCCAAAGCAGCTATGGCTTTTGCTATGGGTGCAGACTGCATTAATGTAGCCAGAGAAGCGATGATGAGCATTGGTTGTATTCAAGCCCAAGTTTGTCATACTAATCGTTGCCCAAGTGGTGTGGCTACTCAAAGTAAATGGCTTCAAAACGGAATTGATCCTACTCTAAAATCTCAGCGTTTAGCTCAATATTTTAAAACGTTTCGAAAAGAGTTGGTTGAAATTACTCATGCTGCAGGTTATGAGCACCCATGTGAATTTAAAATGAGTGATATTGAAATAAATGTTGACGATCATAACCTTTCAAAAGAATTAAACAGAACATATATGTACGAGAAAGCACCAGTACCATTTAAGAGTATGCAGCAGTTAAAAGATTGCATGCACTTGGGAGGTTCAAAATAAGTTTTAATCGCAGTCTCAGTATGTATTTTTAATTCAGTATCAAGTAGTCTAATATCTATTTAAGGGCGCCTGCCTGCAGGTAGGCAGGCGACCCTCGGGGGTCGGGCTATCCGTTACAAGTCCTCGCTCGTCCCGATAACTATCGGGACTCGCTGTGGGCTTTTATTCATGCCTTTCTATTTTATATTAATGAATTCATGAACATAAATGTTTCACTGCTATCCCTTGCGCAACCAATCGCCGCAACAGTAATATGTAGCCATTTAATTTTTTCACGCAAAGTTTATCAAATTTTAGAAATAAAAACCCTTTAAATACTTATGCACTCAGCCATCCTAAATTCAATAAATCGAAATTGTCCTCCCTTTAAAACAAAGAGAGGAACAAGTTTTAGTTATATTTTTAGGAAAAAATTGTGACAGATGATATTAGTGAAAACCTTTTACTTAAAGGACTCTTCAGATTTTAAAAACCTGAAGGGTCTGAGATTTAAAAATAAAAAAAGCGCTACCATCTGGTAACGCTTTATATTTGATAAAAATCAAGTTCTAGTAAACAGACTCTTTTTTAAAATGTTTAGTAAGCATGTAGTAAACTACCGCTCTATACTTATTACGGTTAGATTTTCCGTATGTGTCCATAACAGAAGCAATACCTGCATCCAATTTAGGACCATCACTTAATCCTAATTTCTTAATTAAGAAGTTGTTTTTTACTGTAGCTAACTCAGATTCATCTGAACCTGAAACCGTTGCAGCATCTTTATTATAAATAGATGGTCCACAACCAATAGTCACCTTGGTTAATAAATCCATGTCTGCTTTCATACCGCATTTGTCTTTTAAATCTGCAGCATATTTTACGATAAGCTCGTCTCTTTTACTCATAATGATTTCGTTTAATGTGTTAATAAAATAATTGAATTAATAGCTGTCTTAAAGATAACTAAATTTTAGACACAACAATTACTTACAAGTCACTTATTTAGCTAATAAAATCAAAGTATTTTAACAGTACTTCGTCATTAATTTGCTTTGGGGTAAAAATCTCTAATAATTTAGGCTGATTGTCTTCTAAATAAAACATCTCTAATGATGAATTTAATGTGTTTTCATTTGAAACGGATTTATAATTTATACCATACATTTTACATAAATGTTCTGCCGTTAAATGATGATTCGTTTCAAAATAGGTGTCAAAATTCTCAGTGTTTTTATGTCCTGGTAAAATCCTAAAAATACCACCACCTTGGTTATTCACAATAATAATTCTGAAGTTTTTAGGAATATAGTTATTCCAAAGGGCATTACTATCGTACAAAAAGCTCAAATCTCCAGTTATAAGTAGCGTTGGTTTTTTAATAGCAACAGCACATCCTATGGCTGTAGAGGTACTTCCATCTATGCCGCTAGTTCCTCTGTTACAAAACACCTCAATGGTTTTATCTATGTTGAATAGTTGCATATAACGAATGGCAGAACTATTTCCTGATTGCAAAATATAATGGTCCGGAATCGATTTTAAAACGGTACTAAACACTTTAAAGTCTGAAAAAGGAATAGTCTCCAAATAGGCTTTATGTTTTTTAAGGCGATGTTGTTTAACGGCTTCCCATCTGTCTTTATAATTACTTTTTACATAATGCGTAACTCTAGGCAAAAAGACTTGAAAGAACTCATTCGGTTTTTTTTTAATGTGATTATTTAAACAGAAAAAGGTGTCGTTAGCCTTTTTACTGTTAATATGCCAATGATTTTTAGGTTGATATTTCCGTAACAGCTGTTTAATTTTTTTTGAAACAATTAAACCACCAAAAGTCAACAAAATATCAGGTTGTAGCTGTTGTTTTTCTTTCTCAGAAAGTGGTGCAATTAGTTGATCTATACTCGGAAAAAAACTTGGGTCATGTAAATTCGATGTCGTTTCAGTAAGTACAATAACACTATCATCATTAACCAATTCATCCAGCCATTTTTTTTCTATTTGATTAGGCGCGTTAACTCCAACCAAAATCATTTTTTTTGAAGCCGTATTCCAATCTTCTAAACAAGATTGCAACACGTAATCTTCAATACCTTCAGGCTCTACATTAACATCAATAGTTTTTGGTGACACCCTTAATGTATGAATAGTTTCATAAAGCGGTTCATCAAAAGGCACATTAATATGTACAGGCCCATTTTTAATTCTAGCAAAATTAATAGCTGTATTTACCTCTTCTTCATTATGCGTTTGAATATCTTTTTGTAAACCCAACAAACGCTCAAATTTATTTTCTAAATTTTTAAAAATCGGAAGTTCTTCATACCCAGTAACATTTTTATCATCATTTAAATCCAATTTTAAATTAGCAGCATATAAAATATGATTTTCAAAAACATTTTTTTGGTTAATGGTTTGTCCATCACCAATACCAATCAAATGTTTCGGTCTGTCTGCCGATAAAACCACCAAGGGAATATCACTATAATAAGCTTCGGCTACTGCTGGATAATAGTTTAGTAAGGCACTACCCGAAGTGCAAATCACAGCCGTTGGTTCTTTTAATTGCTGTGCAATTCCTAAAGCAAAAAATGCAGCACAACGCTCATCAACAATACTGTAACATTTAAAAAACGAATCGTTGGTAAAGCCAATGGTTAAAGGTGCATTTCTGCTACCAGGAGAAATAACAATATGTTTTATGTTTTTCGCTTTACAGAGTTGAATAACCGTTTGTGCAAGCGGAATTTTTGGGTAAATCATTAAATTTATTTGCTTAAAATAAAATATCTAATAGTCAATTTCAATGTTTGATCGAGCCTTTCGTCTGCGCTCAAGATAAACTTAAGTAGAGAACTTCAAGTATTTAGTGATTTATATAGGTTTCGACTTTTGCCTGTCTTGAGCGCAGACGAAAGGCTCAACCTAACATCGTCAACTACTTACTATTTGATATTTTCTCAATTTTAAAATTGCTATTTCAATATTCAAAAATACAAAATAGCCTATTAAAAAGTTACTATAAAACAGATTTAATGACTAACGATTTTGACACTGTTTCTTCCCACTCACTTTCAGCGTTAGAGCTTTCAGTAATGCCACCACCAACATAAATAATAGCTTGTTGGTTTTTAAGTTGCATGCACCGTAAATTCACATACAATTGCGTGCTATTTCTAGTTATCGCATAAGCTCTGTTTTCAATATTGCGTCTTCCAGAACGTGGTGCAATAGTGGTTTCACAATTTAACTCGCCTAAAAACCCCGTGTAGAATTCGCGATTATAAGCTTCATGTTTTAAAATGAATTGTTTTGCAGAACCTTTTGGTAATCCGCAAACCGCAGGCGTTGGATGCAACGCTTCAACAACTTGTTTTAAGGGCGTATCTGGTTTTAACTCCGCAGAAATCATGGTTTTTAAATGCACCAAATTACCAGCCTCAACCGTTTCAACATCTGAAACTTTAAAGCTATCCACCAATGGTTTTAAGTTATCAATTATAAAATCGGTAACAAACTGCTGTTCTTGTTTTTCTTTGTTTTGCCAAACCACATCTAAACTGCCTTTATAATCTTGCGTGCCTGCCAATGCCATAATGGAAAACCTGCACCCTTCAATTTTTATTAAGGTTTCTGGCGTTGCGCCCAACCATAACCCAACTTTAGGGTGATACCAACAATATACAAATGCCGGTTTATAACGCTCTAAAAGTCTTTTAAAAATGGAAATAGGATTGGTTTCTGAAAGATGTACGGTTTCCTGTCTAGAAAGTACCACTTTTTTTAAGTCTGAAGAATTTATAGCTTGAACACCTTGTTTTACAAGGTTGATGTGCACGGTTTTAGAATCTGTTGAGGCTAGAATACTATTCAATTGAGACGTCTCGATTGCGCTCGACGAAACATAAGATGTTGCAATTATATCTGAAACATCATTCGGAATTAAAACCGTTTTTTCAGCGTCATCAAACGGTGAAAACACAAACCCTTTTTCGGTAAAATCTTCTGTGAAATTTAATTCAGCATTACTTTGAAGTCTTGCACTTAACTTTTGTTGGTTTGGTTTTCTGTAAACTACAAAAGGAAGTTCATCATGGAAATGCGCTTCAATACGCTCAAAAAAGTCGTTTGAAGTCATGCTTATTTTTTAGGTAAAGAAATGGTAGACAGTTTACAAAACGAAATCAAATCGTTATTGTCATCAGTAACACGTATTTCTAGTAGTTGCGTTGTACGTCCTTTGTGTAGAAACTTTGCCTTAGCATAAATATAACCATCTTTTACACTCTTTACATGGTTAGCAGTAATTTCTATGCCTCGAATAATAAAATTATCATTATCCAAAAAAATATGTGAAGCAAAACCACCAACACTTTCTGCCAGAGCTACGGTTGCACCTCCATGTAATACACCATCGGGTTGATAAACTCTAGAATTAACAGGCATTTTAGCAATTAAAAAATCATCACCAAAATCAATTACTTCAATATTTAAAGTTTCCATTAAGGTGTTTTTTGATATAGCGTTCAATTTTGCTAAAACAGCTTCTTTAGATAATTGCATAGAATAGTGTATTTTTATTGCATAAAATTTCTCGATGCTTTGCATCGAGATTTTCTTTGAAATTGTTATTCCTTCAAAGGAGGGAATCTAAATAAAGGTTTTCTTTATTCACTAACAAAAATACAAAACATAAGCGTAAATGGGTTCAGAAGAAAAAGAAATATCATACACCATAACCAACTCTTATTCTACCCTAAATACACTCACCAACGCCACTAAAAACGTGTGGTTTGTTTGTCATGGTATGGGGTATTTAAGTCGGTATTTTTTAAAATATTTTAAAGGATTAAATACAGACGAAAATTATATCATTGCACCTCAGGCAAGTAGCAAATACTATATGCAATCTAGTTTTAAACATGTAGGTGCAAGTTGGGTAACAAAAGAAGCTACAGTAAAAGCTACTGAAAACGTGATGCAGAATTTTGATGCCATATTTGAAGCTGAAAATATTCCAGATGCTGCTAATCTAATTATGTTCGGGTATTCACAAGGTGTTAGTGTTGCTATGCGCTATGTGGCAAAACGGCAATTACAATGCGCACAACTTGTTATGCATTCTGGGGGCATTCCTAAAGAATTACAAGCTGAAGACTTTACGTTTTTAAATGCTAAAGTGAGTTTTATTTGTGGTACTCATGATGAATATTTAATCGAAGATCGCCTCACCTCTGAAACACAAAAAGCACATGATTTATTTAAAGATAAATTGCATATAGTTATGTTTGATGGTAAACACGAGGTGAATGTTGATATTATAAATGGCTTAGTGTAATTGAATCGTCTTTGCGAGGAAGCATGACGTGACAATCTCATGAAATATAACTTGACTTTATATTAAAACAACATAGTAAATAACAAACAGATTGCCACATCAGGCAAAAAGCCTGATTCGCAATGACGTATATAATATGAACACAACAACCTTAGAAAACAACCGCGTAAAACTAACGCCTTTAAGTGTAGAAAACTATAAGCACCTCACAGCCATTTGGTCAATATCCTAAACCATTTTTATATGATTAAATGAATCGTATGTTTCAGATCTAGAATTACGCAAATTTAAATCTTCAAAAAGTTTTAGGTTGCTAGAAAATTTTAATTAGTGTATCTAGTTCAGTAAGCATTTCTGTTACCTCATCTTTATAGTTATTTAATTAGAATTTTTTTACACAAAAATCAATACGTACTTCTACTTAATTTTTAACACTTATAAACAAAAAACACTTACCGAAATCTTGGAAAGTATTTAACAACTCCTTTAAAACAAAATAGTCTTCAACGCATTTACAAATCTTTTTTATAACGCTTCACCATAGCGTCTCTAGATTCTGGTTCATCTTGCAACCCTAATTGATCTTTAAGCATCTGCCCCATTGTTGGAAATGAATGACTTTTAATTTGAGCTGATGCATCCCATAATTTAGAACGCATAAAGGCTTTAGCGCAGTGTAAAAACGCTTCTTCCACTGAAACCACAATACATGCTTTTGGTGAATTCTGTTCTTTTGTAAATAATTCTAAATATGCCTTATCAGTTGAAAGGTAAGCACTACCATTAATGCGCAAAGTTTCATCTACTCCTGGGATTAAAAATAATAAACCAATTGTACCGGTTTCTATAATATTGCAAATACTATCCACTCTATTATTACCTTTAGCATCAGGGATAACAAGTGTGGTTTTATCTAACACTTTTACAAACCCAATAGCGCCGCCTCGCGGTGAAGCGTCCATTTTCCCTGCACTGCTGGATGTAGACATCGTTAAAAATGGTGATGTTTCAATAAAATTTATGGCGTGTTTTTCTAAATGATTTAACACTTTATCTTTCGCTCTTCCACTAGGGTAACCATATAATTCACGAAGTTGAGATTCATTTTCAATTTTCATAATATGAACTTTAACTGACAATCAAATTTAGACATTTTAAAATCCAAACTATCATTTAAATAACTTGAACCAAATAAAAAGGCAATTCAACAAGTATTTATGACGCGAACCATAAATATTATCTAAAATTACGCTTCATAATAAATTTTAAGATGAAGTCTCTAATCGTAACATTTGCATTATTCTTTACAAGTTATTGCAGCGCACAATTTGTATCAGGTGATGATAAACTACACTTGGGCGCTGGTTTCTTAATTTCTGGTAGTACTTATACTGCCGTTTATATGAAAACAAAAAATAAGAAAAAAGCCTTTTGGTACAGTTTAGGCATGTCTGCCATAGCTGGTGTAACCAAAGAACTCATTGATGTTAGCGAGAATGAACGTTTTGATACTGGTGAAATAGTCGCAACCACTATTGGTGGTTTGGTTGCAAGTACAACCCTAAGCCTATTTGTTGGTAAAAAGAAGAATAATAAGCTAAAAAACGCAGCACTGGTTAACTAACTAAACGTCTTATAATATCTTTGGTAGGCAATATTTTATCGGTATGCTCAATACTTGGGCCTGCTACCCATACCGTTTTGTATGTGGCTTTTGTAGCTGCATTTTTTGTCGCAT
>Ga0316208_1001600_pt1 | contig 20677 bp, 18 predicted proteins | sample 3monopyrite_MG_FD_204944 | JGI IMG/M metagenome (GOLD analysis project Ga0316208, IMG submission 204944) | Microbial mat bacterial communities from mineral coupon in-situ incubated in ocean water Damariscotta River, Maine, United States -... | ecosystem: Environmental > Aquatic > Marine >...
GTTCTCGATCAAAAATCAACGGGAACATTCCATTATCAGCACCTATAAAGTATTGGCCTCTAAACTCGATGGCCAAATGATCTATTCGATCGTTTCGGTTTGGACTCACTCCAATCAAATGCACTGTGCCCTTCGGGAAATCAGGATACGAATTCCGAACAGCCATAGCCGCACCCGGTACATAAAACGGCTTGATATGATGTGAAAGGTCTACAATATTTACCTCTGGAAACAACTTCAGAATGGCGCCTTTCAAAACCCCGACATAATAATCGCGTGTGCCCATATCGGTGGTTAGCGTTATTATCGACATATGTTGGTTAAATGGCTGATTTTTGGTGAATCTGTGAGGGCAATTTGCTTTACTTTGTAAGCGTTCCAAATCTACATAATTAGAGCACGCACCAAAAGTTGAAACACCTTAATTTAATGGCTTCTTGAGCGAAAAAACATTAACCATAGACCCGATTCCACCACTAGAATTTTTCGGGGTGAATGAGCGCAAACTCAAGACAATTGCCAAGTACTTCCCTAAACTTAAACTGATTGCCCGTGGTCAGGTTTTGAAGCTGATAGGAGATGAAGACTCATTGACAGAATTTGAAGTACGTTTCAACCAATTTGTGGGGCATTACAACAAATTCGGAAGCCTTCCAATTCTCGAAATTGAGCGATTGCTTTTGAGCGAATCTGGCGAGTCGGACAAATCTGATGATTCAGTTTTGGTTTACAGTCCAAGTGGAAACCTGATAAGGGCCAGAACCCCAAATCAAAAGAAAATTGTGTCGGCATCTGAGAAAAATGACATGATTTTCGTTATCGGTCCAGCCGGTTCGGGTAAAACCTACACCGCTGTTGCTTTGGCTGTTCGTGCCCTTAAAAAGAGAGAAGTCAAGAGAATCATCCTCACACGACCAGCAGTAGAAGCAGGAGAAAGCATCGGTTTTCTTCCTGGTGACATGAAGGAAAAACTAGATCCATATTTACAGCCATTGTATGATGCATTGATGGATATGTTGCCACCTGTAAAATTGGCACAGTACATTGAAACAGGTGTAATTCAAATTGCACCTCTTGGATTCATGCGTGGACGAACACTCGACCATGCATTTGTAATCTTGGATGAGGCACAAAACGCAACGGATGCACAAACACGCATGTTCCTTACCAGAATGGGAAATTCAGCCAAGTTTATCATTACTGGAGACGTGACCCAGGTCGATCTTCCGAAAAAAGTGCAGAGCGGACTGAGAAACGCTTGGAACATGCTAAATGGAGTAAAAGGAATATCTTTTATTGAATTAGGCGGAAGCGACATCGTGCGCCATCCGTTGGTGAAAAGAATTGTTGACATTTACGCTAAGTCGGATGAATAATTAGCCGGTTAGCAAATTAGAAGATTAGCAAATGAAGCCAAAAGGCAGAACGATTTTTCTCTGTAAAACTCCGCTTTCTTTTTGTGTGCCCTGTGGTTGAAAATAATTTACGGCTAACCCAATAACGTAATAATGAATAAACCAATAACAAAAGTGAACCTCCCAGAAACCCTCACAAAAACAGATTTTGAATTTCCTGGGCAAACCAAGGTTTACAAGGGAAAGGTGAGGGACGTATATTCTATAGGTGATGACCTCTTGGTGATGGTTGCTAGTGACCGAATCTCTGCATTTGATCACATTCTGCCTAAAGGGATTCCGTTTAAAGGACAGGTTCTTACGCAGATTGCTTCTCATTTTCTGAATGCAACCAAAGACATCGTTCCTAACTGGTTGGCCGCCACCCCTGATCCAGTTGTTTCGGCTGGCTACAACTGTAAACCGTATCGGGTTGAAATGGTTATTCGTGGCTATTTGGCGGGCCATGCATGGCGAGAATACAAGGCAGGAAAACGCGTTTTGTGCGGTGTGCCCATGCCTGATGGAATGAAGGAGAATGACCGTTTCCCGGAGCCAATCATTACGCCTGCAACCAAGGCCGATGAAGGCCACGATGAAGACATTTCGAGAGAAGAAATTATTGCTCAAAATATTGTTCCGAAGGCGGAATACGAAATGTTGGAAGAATATACTCGAAAGCTATTTCAACGAGGAACAGAAATGGCTAAAAATCAAAAACTTATACTTGTTGATACAAAGTATGAGTTCGGGAATAGAAATGGCGAGATTGTGCTAATTGATGAGATTCATACTCCAGACAGTTCGCGCTTTTTTTATGCCGATGGTTATGAAGAAAGACAGGCAAAAGGAGAAGTGCAAAAGCAACTTTCAAAAGAGTTTGTTCGCGAATGGTTGATGGAGAACGGGTTTCAAGGTTTAGAGGGACAGCAAATGCCACCTATGCCAGATAAATTCGTACAAACGGTTTCATCGCGTTATATAGAGTTGTTTGAAATGATTGTTGGCTCAAAATTTCAACCCGTTGTTTCTGAGAATATCACGGAGCGCATCGACCAAAACGTAAAGTCATTCTTAAACGAATTGAAAGGATGAGAAAACGACTCTCTAATCAGCAACCGTTAAAGGAAGCCATCGATGAATGGTTGGCGAAACACCCCTCAGCTGGTAAAGCCAAAGAAACGCGTGTGGCTCATTTATGGGGAGCGCTTTTAGGCCCTTCCGTTAAAAATAGAACCACCAGCACTTACTTTCGAAATGGAATTTTGCAAGTAAAACTGAACAGCTCCGTACTTAGAAACGAACTTTCCTTTGCAAAAGAAAGCATCAAGGAAAAAATGAATAAGGAACTAGGTGAAGAACTGGTTCTAGAAATTATTATGAAGTGATATGAGAAAACTACTTGCCATTTTGTTCATCCTGCCAATTATAGCGATGGCGCAAGAGGATTATCGAGAATTGTGGCCAAATGGCACAGTAAAGGAAGAAGGCAAACTTGTTGATAGCCTGAAGCAAGGCGTTTGGAAAAGTTTTTATGATGATGGCAAACCCTTCTGTGAAGGAAAGTACAAGGATGATGAGAAGAAAGGTCGGTGGAAATGCTGGTATCGGGATGGTCAGTTAATGAGCGACCAAGAAATTGAAAATGGTAAAAATGTGAGTTATTTTCCTGATGGAAAAGTAGAGTTCCAAGGTTCGTTGAAGGATAACGAGAAGAACGGTTTGTGGGAGTATTTCTACAAAACAGGACAGGCCAAACGGAAAGTGAATTACAAGACAGGAAAGCAACATGGCAAAGAAGAGCAATGGCACTCCAACGGTCAGTTGAGCATGACTGGTAATTTCATTGAAGGAAACAAAGAAGGCAAGTTTTTATGGTATTATGAGAACGGAAAGGTTGAGATGGAAGGACCTTTTACAATGAATAAACGGAATGGCGAATGGCAGTTCTTCTATGAAAATGGAACGCTTGGGAGTAAGGGAAAATTCAATAATGATAAACTAGATGGACAATGGCTTTATAATTATGAGCTTGAAGGAACTAGATGGAAAAGTGGTGGTTTTTCGAATGGTTTGAAAGCTGGTGCTTGGGAACGTGTTTACGAGACAGGAGAACCATTTAGTACAGGAGCTTTTGCCAACGATAAGGAAACGGGTGTTTGGACTTCGTGGTACAAGAATGGTCAGGTGAAAGAAACAGGTGAATTTGCTGAAGGAGAAATGAATGGCGAATGGCTGGGTTTTTTCGAAGATGGCAGCAAGAAATTCACTGTATTCTATACCAATGGCAAACGAGACGGAAAAGCATTGCTTTGGTACCCGAATGGGAACAAACAGTACGACAAGTCTTATTCTGAGGGCTTGGAGGATGGCCACAGCATTGAGTGGCACGAGACAGGGGAGCTACGTGCTGAGGGTGACTATAAAAAAGGTGAGAAGGATGGTTTATGGAAACTCTTTTATTCCAATGGCTTCAAATTTCAGGAATTACCTTATGAGAATGGCAAGCTCCAAGGATTGTCTCAAGCTTGGTATGAGCATGGTGCTAAGTGGTTCAATATTAACTACCAGCAAGGTAGATTGAGCGGCACGAATACCTATTGGGACATGGACGGAAACATCACGTATCGTGCAAAATACTCTAGTGGTAAGTTGGTTAAAGTGATGCAGAAAGCCAGTGGGTTAGACAAGTTCTAGCTATCTGTGTAGCGTAAAATGCCCTTTGTATTTATGGTCGTGGCCTTGCCAATCAATTAGGTAGAAATAGTAAACATAGGTTCCCTGCTGAACCTGTTCGCCTTTAAAGGTCCCATCCCAATGAAACGTATCATCGTTTGATTCAAATAGGTGCTCGCCCCATCGGTCATAAACATGCATTTCGTAGGTTACATAACCTTCACCCTGACCGTAGAATTTATCGTTGACTCTGTCATTGTCAGGTGTAAATGAGTTTGGGATGTAGAAAGTGAAAATCGGTTCAACCTTTACTTCGTATTCTATCGTGTCTAAGCAGCCGTATTGTGTTTCAACCGTAAGAACAATAGGGTAAATACCAGTATCTTCATAAGTGTGAATCGGATGTTGTTCAATTGAATACGAACCATCGCCAAAAGTCCAATCCCATAGCGTTACATTTTCGGAAGACAAATCTGTGAATATGAATTCAGGTTTGATAATGTCTTTCACATCCTCGTCAACCGAGAAAAGGGCGTCTGGCTTCGGGTAAACCGTAATGTAGTTCGGTCGAAAAATATCCGTAACACAGCCATTTCCTGAAGTCACACGTAATGAAATATCGTATTGGGCGATGCTCAACGGATCGATTTCTGGATTATAGGTCAAGTATGGATTTTGGACCGATGCCACGGCAGAATCATTTGTTAGACTCCATTCCCAACTATAAAGTACATACGGTGATGGAATGGAACTTTCGTCTAAGAATTGAACGCGGAGTGGCTGGCAACCTTCAAAAGGTGAAGAAGAAAAATCCACACTAGGAAGCGGATAGACTTCCACCATTTTGGTTACATCATCGGTACAGGCATTATTTGTTTCAACCCTAAGATTTACGTTATAAAGGTTTGGGTTGGTATATACTCGAAAGCCGTTTTGCGTGTTCAGGAAGCTTGTGTCGTCCAAATCCCAAAGCCAGTCTATTATCTCATCATTGGTTACCGGGGTAAGGGTAGATTCATCGGTTAAGAAAATCGTGTCTTCCAAGCAGGTAGCCAAATCAGTAGGAAAATCTGCAATTGGTAAAGGATGAACAACGGCATTGCCTTTCGTATCTGTGCTCTTGCACCCCGGACCGTTTGAAATTTGAAGCTCAGCTGCAAATTCTCCTGGCATGAAAAAGTCCACACTTGGATTCTGTACTGCGCTTGTTTGTGCATCACTAAATGTCCATTGCCAAGAGGTGATGTCATAGGCTCCGTTTGCGTCAGATAGATCGGTAAATTGAATCTCAAGCGGAAAGCAAACGCTATCGAATGTGAATTCAGCAATTGGTACTGGGTAGATTTCAATCGCGTCTTCTAAGGTATCGGCACAGCCAAATCCTGAGGCAACAATTAGCGATACTGGATAAGTTGCATCTGCAGGATAGAACTGGTTGGTTGGTGTTTCCGAATTTAAAATGTTTCCATTTCCAAAGTCCCATTCCCAAGATGTGATTGCTCCGGAAGGAATGCTGGACAAATCTGTGAATTGAGCCGAATCATCTTCGCAGATGTTGGTGAAACTGAAATCAGCAGTAGGAAGGTCGTAAACGTTAGTTGTTACTTCCAACGTGTCATCACAACCATGTTGGGTGGTTAAGATGAGTTCAATGGTGTAGGAACCAGAAGCTGCATATTGATACTGACTAGGAATAGATGGTTGAATGGCAGAAAGGTCTCCCATATCTACTTGCCACGTGTCAAGTATTCCAGGGGCAATTACAGTACTATTATCCACTAATTCTATAGGTGCATCAGCGCAGACTTCTGTTGCTGTGAAATCTGCTATTGGGTTAGGGTAGGAGATAAGCTGAAATGTAGTGTCGGAAACGCAGCCTTCATTGCTAGTCGCGGTGTACACTACTGAGTAGATGTTAGGGTTGGCATAAACATGCGTTGGTGCTGCGACTGAAGAACTAAGTGCATTGCCAAAATCCCAGTCATGAATATCTATTGAACCAGTTGAGATAGATGAGTTATTGATGAATTGCACATCATCTAATGTGCATTCCGCTTGAACGGAAACATCAACCTCTGGGCTTGGATAAACATTGATTGTGGCTTCCGATGAATCTATGCAGCCATCTCCGCTGATAACTATGAGTTTTACGTCATACGTGTTTTCGGTTGCATAAAAGTTAGACGGGCTCGCTAGACTTGATGTGTTTAAATCACCAAAATCCCAATCGTACAAAGCAATGTTTCCTGGAGCGTTAATTTGAGTTTGGTCTGTAAAAACGGTTGGTTCGCCCAAACAACCCGGTACAAAGCTGAAATCTGCATCGGGTTGAGGATAAACCGTCACATCGGTTTGATAGGTTGCCACGCAGTTGATATCTGTGGTAATTGTTAGTTCAACCGTGTAAGTTCCATCAGAAGCATAGGAATGCGTTGGATTTTGCTGTGTGGAAGTATTGCTATCACCAAAGTCCCAATTCCAAGTGGTAATGGCTCCAGACGCAACAGAGGATTGATCGGTAAACGCTACATCTGTTGGAAAACAAACATTGGCTGTTGCGAAATCTGCGGTAGGGAAATCTGGCGACACTACTTCAATGTCGATGGACTCGCATTGAGGTCCGATGGTATAGGTAGCAGTGTAGTTTCCAACTCCAGATGGGCCTGCAGGAACGTTATACGTGTCGGTAGTTTCTCCTACAAGCGCAATACCTTCTTGATACCATTGCCATGTGCCCCCGAATGTATCAGCTACAGCGGTGAGTACAATATCATCATCGCAGTATTGGCCAGCTTGCGAAACGTCAAGAACCTCGAACTCCTCAGTAGAAACCAAGGTCAAATCGTCCAAGTAGTAGTAGGTTCTGCCGCCACCGCTTCCGCACGCCCCACCCATCACAATGGCATTAATATCAATGCCGGGAGTGAATGTTACGGTAATGGGTTCCCAACCGAGCGGCCCTCCAATCATAATTTGCCCTAATTCTACCCAACCTCCTTGGCCTATAGGGCAATCGTTGCCGTTAAACGGTAGATCACCACAATTTGGAGTGCCGTAAAAAGTAAGGTTCAGCGCTGGGCTGTTGTTAGTGTAGCCCATAAAAAAACTTAGGTCGTAGGTTGTGCCAGCAGTCATGGTTTGTAGTAAGCAAGCTCCAACATATTCCTGCCAGGCATTCATATTGATGAACCCCACAAAACCATTACCATCTGGAGGAGGCAGGCTGGCACCACCATCTGCACCACTTCCCGCTGTACCACATGTGTTCCAGTAATCTGAAGTTGGGTTAGATGCTTGTATCCAAGTGTCAGCACAATTCAAAGAAGAATATCCAATTGGACAACAGCTCCTGTCCTCAAAGGAACTATTTGGGATTAGGGAAGACGCGTTGGTCGTTCCTCCAAAACCTTGGCAAATGCATTCATCGTCATTTAAATCAATGAGGCCATCGCCATCATCATCCATTCCGTTAAAGCAGTTTTCTTGCGAAAATGCATTTCCGACAAAGAGTGTCAGCAAGAATAATATGAGCAGGGGTAGGGCTCGTTTCATAAAGCGTTGACTTCCGTTTAAGCAGGTCAGCAAGTGAAGTTAAAGATTCTTCTTTTTCTGCGATGTGATGCCAGTCAAATGGTTGACAACTTAAGAACGAGTGCAAAGCCTCTAGGTTGGCTTTTTAAAGGTCTGAAAGCTTAAGAATCTTATCTGCTCTCACGCCTTTGTCTGTATTGATAACTGTACAGCACTCGTTCACAGAATCGTGCTGAAACATAAGAAGGTAATCCTTGGCTGCTGCTTCGTTCAGGAATTTTTCTTTTTCATCCAAAGTAAGTAATGGCCGCGTGTCATATCCCATTACAAACGGAAGAGGAAAGTGACCCACTGATGGCAGTAGGTCGGCCATAAAAACCAATGTTTTGTCTTTGTATTGAATCTTCGGAATCATCTGCGCATCTGTGTGCCCGTTGGCGAATAAGATGTCAATACCAGGAATCCAATTGCCTTCATCGCTAATGAAATTTAATTGCCCACTTTCCTGAATAGGAAGAATGTTCTCTTTCAAGAAACTAGCTTTTTCTCTTCTGTTAGGTTCTATAGCCCAGTTCCAATGGCGCTCGTTACTCCAATAGGTCGCATTCTTGAAGTTCATCTCATAGCCAGTTCGGTCGCGATTCCAAGCTACGCTTCCACCACAGTGGTCGAAGTGGAGATGAGTAAGGAACACATCCGTAATGTCGTCCTTTCCAAATCCGTGCTTAGCAAGACTTTTCTCCAAAGTGTCTTCTCCATGCAAATAGTAATGGCGCAGGAATTTATCATCCTGCTTATCGCCAATACCGTTATCAACCAATATCAACCGGTCTTCTGTCTGAATGAGTAAACAGCGCATCGCCCAAGTACACAGGTTATTCTCATCTGCAGGGTTGGTGCGCTGCCAAAGCGTTTTTGGCACAACGCCAAACATGGCGCCTCCATCCAACTTAAAATATCCGGTTTCTATACTGTAGAGTTGCATTGTTTTATGATTTGGGACGAAGATAGTGAACAAGGAATTGCGTTAATCATCGAGAATAAATGAAGAGACCCTTCGATTCCTCAGGGAAGCAAACGGGTTGCCGAGAAGGCTTACTTCTTGTTTCGCTGAGGAACGAAGCGTCTCTTTGGAAAATTGAGACCGAGACCCTTCCTTCGTCAGGGAAGCACATGGAAGGAAGGTCGACTCTTAAAATTTAATGTTGAGACTTCCGTGTACAGCCTTAATTTGCAAGCGTTAACATTTAAAAACAGTAAATGTAGATGAAGGCTCATTTCATAGCAATAGGAGGAAGTGCCATGCACAATTTGGCGTTGGCATTGCATCATAAAGGTTATCAGGTTACCGGTTCTGATGATGAAGTTTTTGAGCCATCTAAAGGCCGCTTGGCCAAATACGGTCTTCTTCCTACGGAGATGGGATGGAATGAAGCCAATATCTCCAAAGATATTGATGCAGTTATTTTAGGAATGCATGCCCGTGCAGACAACCCCGAATTGCTGAAAGCCCAGAAATTGGGACTAAAGATTTACTCCTATCCCGAATACATTTATGAGCAAACCAAGGATAAAACACGCGTTGTAATTGGCGGAAGTCATGGCAAAACAACCATTACCGCAATGATTCTTCATGTGTTAGACAAATCCGGAGTTGATTCAGATTACATGGTTGGGGCGCAATTGGCTGGTTTTGATACAATGGTGAAGCTCACCCAAGAAGCGCCTGTTGTAATCTTAGAAGGGGATGAGTATTTGAGCAGCCCTATCGACCGTAGACCGAAATTCCACCTCTATAAGCCTACCATTGCGCTAATAAGTGGTATTGCTTGGGATCATGTAAATGTGTTTCCAACCTTCGATAATTACGTAGAGCAGTTCGACATTTTTGTTGACCTAATTGAGAAAGGAGGGAAGCTTATCTATTGTATTGACGATGCAGAAGTGAAGAAGGTAGCGGAAGAGTCAGGCAACGACATCAGTTTGCTGCCGTATTCCGTTCCGGCACATGTTATTGAGAATGGAGTCAGTTTTTTACTTACAGATGAAGGCAAGATTCCGCTGAAGGTTTTTGGCGAACATAACCTCGTTAATATGAACGGAGCGCGATTGGTTTGCTCGAGCTTGGGTGTGTCTGATAAGGATTTCTATCAAGCCATTCAGAACTTTTCGGGAGCATCTAAGCGATTGGAACTACTTGGTTCGTCTGAGAAGGCAGCTGTATTCAAAGACTTCGCACATTCTCCATCTAAGGTAAAAGCAACAGTTCGGGCGGTTAAAAATCAGTTTAATGATAGACAGCTTGTTGCCTGCTTGGAGCTGCATACTTTCAGTTCGCTAAATCTTAAATTCTTGGAGGAATACCGCGAAAGCATGAAAGCTGCCGATGAAGCAATCGTGTATTTCAATCCCGAGACACTTAAACACAAGAAACTTCCCGCCCTCACAAAAAAGGAAGTAAAAAAGGCCTTTGCGAGAGAAGATTTAGAAGTAATAACCGACTCAAAGCAACTAGAACTGCACGTTCTAGAAATGAATTGGAAAAGCAAGAACTTGCTAATGATGAGCTCTGGTAATTTTGATGGGATTGATCTTCAGAAATTGGCAGACCAAACCACTCGTTAATTCAGCAACGGAAAATCAATTATTTCCTGACCAGCACAGCTGCAAGAATGGAGCTGATAAAACCAACCAAAAGGTTTGCTATTAGTACAATTAAGACGTGGGATGTAGGAGAGTAAATTTGTTTAGCAAGTTCAATTTGCTGATTTTTTTGATCTGTAGTTATCACGCCTTCTTCAACAGCTTTGCTCAGAGCTTCGGTCAATTCAAAGATTCGAGCACCAATTAACGGTTCTCCAAATAATTTGATGAGGATAAAAGTGACGATAGCCAGCAAAAATGTGTATGTGGAAACGGCCTTCATACCAGACTTCATTTTCTCTGGCATTTCCATTCCCGAAGTGGATTTGGACAAAACCACAGATTGGTAAATGGGAACTAAACTCAATACAAGAATGAGGTCGGCAAATAGCGTTCTCGAAACAACCGCAGTAAGGTCGTTTCCTGCAACGAAATAATAAATGTTGACTAATATGGCAAGGCCGAGCGCGGTAAGCGTTACGGCAAGCGGATTTTTATACCAATTGAATTTCAAAATATTCTATAAATAATTTGAAATATTTTTTACTCCGATGATTTAAAAAATTCAGGCATAGCAGTAGTTACGGCTTTATTTTTTAAAGAAATCGGGGTGAAAAAGAAACGAATTATATGGGATGTTTTGACGTTCAATTGGTATTAGAAAAACCTTAGGCTTTTACCAAAGAAGGAAAACGATATTCGGCCAACTTGTAGCTACCGAAGAAAATACCTGTGAAAAGCAAATCACCAACAAGCGTTCCTCTGAAGAATGGAACTCCAGCCATATAGCTGTTAAATAAACCAGAAAGGTCTTTGGTGTATTGTGGAAGTACAAACCACGCTGCCGCATTTGTAATTAGGAAGAACAGAACAGAGCCAGCAAGCGCACCGCCCATAGCTCGTAGCATGGTTGGGTTTTTTCTTACCAGTTGTCCAATAAGAACAACTCCCACCAGTGCAGCATAAACTGCGAACAGACTGCTATGAAACCCGATGAAAATATCCGAAATCAGCATTATAGCGAGTGGAGCAATAAAACCCAATGTTCGGTTGCTAAACATAGCCCCACCAAATAGTGCTATGGCTGCAACTGGTGTGAAATTGTACGGAAGGTTTCCTGAAATTCTGAGCCCAGCGGCCAGAACAATTAGAACAAGAATAAAAAGGTTTCTAGAATTCATTGTGTCGATTAATTTGCTGCTAAGGTAAAACTATGAACTCTTCTTCTTATGATGGCGGATGAAGTTTTCAAGATCTTCGGCTCCAATTCGTTTGGCAATTATCTTTTTCTCTTTATCCAACAAGTAAATTACGGGAGTGGAGTAAATATCGTACAGGTACTTATACGCGGTTTTTTGCTCTGGGTCTTCAACATTAATCCAATCCAAATTGTGTTCGCCAATATATTTAATCCATTCATCATGTTCCTTGGCGTTTGTGTTTACGCCATAAACCTCAACGCTCAGTTCCTCTTTAAACTTATCATAGAACGCTTTCACCTTTGGAGTTACCTTCTTGCAATGCCCGCAAGTAGGATCCCAGAAGTAAGCGATTGTATAATCAGTAGGAATGGCATGAAGAATCTGAATTTTCCCAGCCGTATCATTCATTATCAAGTTTGGAGCAACGTTTCCGATTAGCGAGTAACTTAGTTTTTGAGCACGCTCACCAATTTTAGCTATTGTTGTAGAATCGGCCCAAAATGCCTGCCCAGTCATGTAATAGTTTTGCGCCATGTGAACAAAAACGGCATCCATTCCCATTTGCTTAGAGGTTTCAAAATGACTGGTAATCCAGAAAACAGTGTATTTGAACAGCTCTTTGCTTTTTAGCGTTTTATCAACCAGAAGTGATGCTTCTTTGATAACTGAATCTGGAATCTGATAAATCGTTTTAGTCATAAAACGTTCCAACTTACTGTGGTAAACTGGAGTGCGGAGAATTCGGTCATCAGAAAAATCTACATTGTCCCAATAGTGGTCTTTAAAATAGCGCCATGCGAATGTGCTATCTATAGTACCGTCCTCAGCTACTGGTGGGTCTGGCACTTCTGGGTCTTTAGACGCTAAGAACACTTTACTCATCAAAGCATTCGGGTAATCATCTATAAATTTGTTTTTGTAATCTTTTACTTCCTGATCAATGCTGGTCATTTTTTTCTGAATCGTTTTAAATTCAGGTGTGTCTCTAAAACCAGTGCTGTCGGCAGCTTGTAACTCCTGTATTTGAGCAGAAAGCGGTTCGCTCTTCTTTTTCTGGCCATTCAAAAACTGGAGGTATTTATAGAACCGTGCATTTTCCTCATTTCCAGAAACGGTCATGCTCTTAACCGGAGACTCATAGTTGGAAGTCATCGAAAATTGCTGGTCGGCATCAACAATTACTTCAAAATACTTGTTGTCAGGTGGTAAAACCACGATGTAAATTCCTTGATCTAAGGCTTCATCACTTTTGAATACGAATTTCCCACTTTGGTCAACTTTCGTACTGTCCTTGATGTACTGCTTGTTGCCGTAGTAATAGGCAAGTACCACATTTCCAGGTTTACAACCTTCAATGTTGAACTCCATATTAACTCCGTTGTTTTGCCCAAACGAAGTGCCGATGGCTCCCAAAAGCATTGAAATAAAAAGCAATCTCCTCATATTCATATTTTGTGTTTGAAAACCTGCCCAAAATTAGCAATTCAACTGCTTTATTATTTACTTGGACAACCGTTAATTATCAATACGCAAATTGCAATCTTAGTTGCTTACTAGTTCTGTGTTTTGAATTTTTTAACAACTTCAATATGGTCGAATATCAATTTCTTAATACAACCGATTTCGTAACCACCCTAGAAAAGGAGGCAATTATCAATTTTCTGTCGTCCAATTTAAATGAGTATCAGGATTCGCGTGATAATGTTTCAAGAGCGGTGGAGTATGCGTTGAGTAAGTTTCCGCATCAGGGAGGTTTCGTGTTAATAGGTCGTAATGCTGACAATATTATCGGAGTTTGTGTGGTCAATCGAACCAATTTTGAAGGTTATTTTGCAGAAAATATTTTAGCGTTTCTTGCAGTAGGAGGGCAAGAGCGAAGAAAAGGAGTTGCCACCGAGCTGCTTAAACAAGCCAAAGTTTACTCTAAAGGAAGCATAGCTGTACGCCTGAAGCCTGACGAACGCGTTGCTGAATTATTCATAAAATCGGGCTTTGGCCAGGATGCTCATGAGTTTATTCTCAAGCGTTAATTCGCTTTTCGTTCTAAGAACCGTTTTCTTACTTCGCCCGCTATTGGAATCTTGTTCCCTTCTTCGTCAATTCTCACAAACACAATGGTTGTGGTGCAAACAACATCCTCAGCTTCGGTGTAAACGTTATATCGTCTGGCTTCTAGGTTAAGGGCAATTGAGGTTGTTCCCATCGAAACCGCTTGACCATAAATGTTGATAGTATGCCCAACTTTTACGGGGCGCTCAAACAGAATTTCGGTCATTTTTCGCGTCACCATATTTGGTGTTTTGCAGAGACGATTGCTCATTGCGACAGCCGCTTCGTCAATCCAAGAAAGCATCAAACCTCCAAACAAATTTCCATGCACCCCAATATCTTTGGTCATGCATACTTTGGTCATAAGAAGTTCCATTTGCAGCTTTTTGAAGCGCCAAAAATAAGCCTTTAGAGCTTGCGGCCTTTGGCAACGTGGGTGTTTCGGTCAACCTTATTTAGAACAGATTTGTCAATCATTAAACGACTGTTAGCACCTCCAACAAGGTTGTAAACCTGCCCTTGGTAATCTACTTTTCCAACCTGTTGCCCTTTTGATGTCCGAATCCATTTTTTAGCTCCAATCTTGAAATAGCTTTCAGTAGTTACCATATCGCCTTTACGCTCAACAAGGAACGGGATTGACTTTCCATCGCCTTTATCGAAACTAACTTTCAACGTCTTTTCATCATTCAACTCACAAACACCAGGTGTGTTAGCCGGGATGATGATTTCTTCAATGCTTTTACCATTTTCAATCCGAACTTTTCCTTCGGCTACTTTTAGCTCGCCTTTACTTAATTGACGGGCAAGAACAATTTCTTCTGAATTATAGAATTGCAACTGTTTGATGTCTAGTCCCGCCTTTTCAATTTGCAGTTTGGTCTCAACCGTCAGATAAATCCTGTTGATGGAGCAGGAGGAAAGGAAGGCAATGGCAGAGAAAAGAAGTAGCTTTTTCATGGTTAGGAATTCCCTTTTGCTATCCAATAATTGTACCACTTGTAAAGTGACTTTTTCTCACAACGTGATCGTGTGTTTCAATTGAAATAACTAGACCCTTCGTTCCTCAGCGAAACAAACGGAAAATACTGCAATATCTATTTGTTTCGCTGAGGAACGAAGCGTCTCAGAGTTTATCCCAGATTATGCAGTAGAACTTCGTGATGAGGGTTGAAACGACAATAAAATCAGGCTCTATGCTAAATACTGTGGGCAATCGAATTTCAATTTTCCACAATTAAAGTAGATCATGTTGATGAAGTTTTGAGGATTTCGGAATCCTCTTGCCCTTCTTTTTACGAGTTGGATCTTGGAATTGATTCCTTCAAGGACACCGTTACTGATTCCTGAAAGACGTGATTTTATTCTAATCCTTAAAACTAGGTGGCTGCTTACTCATAGCCGCCATAAACGCAGCAGTTAAATCATCAGAAAGGAGCATGGCAGAATTCCAAACGGCCATGTGATGTAATCCATCAGCAACCGAATGGTCTCTTGTGTGTTGCAGAATTTCTTTTGTACCTCGAATAGAAATTGGCGATTTAGACGCAATCGTTTCTGCAAGCTTCTGAACTTCAGAAAGCATCGTTTCCTTATCCGCAAAATGATTGTTCACTAGCCCAACCTCTTTGGCTTCAACCGCACCAACTTTTCTTCCAGTAAAAGCCATTTCTGCTACAACAGCAGGCTTTACAAACTTGGGCAAACGCTGTAAGGTGCCAAGGTCAGCCACCATTCCCATATCAATTTCCTTGATAGTAAAATACGCATCATCAGAGCAATAGCGTAAATCACAGGCAGCCACAATGTCAACCCCACCGCCAATACAACCATTATGAATGGCAGCAAGAACTGGCTTTGAACACTTTTCAATTGCGTTTATGGAATCCTGCAACTCATGAATGAAATGGAGGATTTTCTCGCTTTTCCTTCCTCCACATTCAATGTTGTCCACGTTCTTAACCGACATCAACATCTGAAGATCGATACCAGCGCAGAACAATTTCCCTTCTCCCGAAAGCATAGCAACACGTACTTCTGGCTCTTTGTCAATCTGCTCGAAAATCGCTTTGAGCTCTTTCCAAGTAGTCTCATTGAAAGAATTAACTTTTTCGGGACGATTGATGGTGACGTGAGCCACCTTGTTTTCAACCGTGTATTTGAAGTGTTCGTAGGTCATTTGTTAGTTATTACACAGAGTTTAACTGAGGGAACCGCGCAATTATCTTTTTAATTTCCTTCTTGGTTACAACCAAATCCCCCGTCTCGTACCTCGACACCCCCTTTTAAAGGGAGAACCGCAACTTGCCAAACTCGACAGATAAAGAACGATATAATCAATTCAAATGGCAGTAAACAAAGAATCAGTATTTATCACTTTAATCAGTTAAATCGGTGTTCTATTTCACACATCAATTCAAATATTCAGGTTTCAATTCTAACGTCAATCTGTAATCGCTTAACAAGCGTTTCGTTAACCCAATAGATTTCGGTAGTTCGTACTCAAAATAATATTCGAAGGCAGCCTGTTTGCCTTTGTAGAAGTTCAACTCATCTCCAGAAGGATTTTCGGCAAGTTTGGTCTCAATTACCAACGCTTGTTTCAACCATTGCCAAGCAACAGCAAGAATTCCAGCATTTTCCAGATATAAGGTAGCATCAGCCAAGAAAACTTCTGGCTTTTCGTTCTGAGCCAAGCCCATCAATTTCATGGTTACTTCTTGGAATTTCTGCGCAGAACCACCCAATTTAGTTGCGTAAGGCTTCAAAGACTCAACTGCCATTCCAGCCATAATAGTTTCTTGCAATTCCGCACCGAAAGCGATTACCGCAGCTCCCATTTTCATGGTTACTTTTCTACCCAAAAGGTCCATTGCTTGGATGCCCGTTGTTCCTTCATAAATTGGGTTGATACGCGTATCTCTGTAATACTGCTGCAATGGGAAGTCAGAACAAAAACCTGCTCCGCCCAACACTTGCATTCCTTGACTTGTACTCTGAACACTAATTTCGGCAGGATAGGATTTTGCCATGGGAGTAAGCAAATCGAGCAGTAACTTATATTTCGTTGCTTCTTCACCTTCTGAAACTTTGGCCAAATCGGCATACATCGCGCACTGACAAACCAAAGCCAAACTTCCTTCCATGGTAGATTTCTGGAACAATAGCATTCGTTTTACATCAGCATAGTTGATAATCATCTCCATTGGTGATGATAGGTCTTGGTTTGAAACCGTTCTTCCTTGAGGACGCTCATTTGCGTACTCTAGAGATGCGTAGTATGCACCAGATGATAAGGCTGTGGACATCATTCCAACGCTTATTCGTGCACCATTCATCATTTGAAACATGTAACGCAATCCGTTATGCGGCTCTCCAACAAGCCATCCTTTGCAATTATCATTATCGCCCATTACCAAGTGCATAACCGGACAACCTTTCATGCCCATTTTTGCTTCAAAACCAGCAGTAAAAACGTCATTAGGAACTAAGGTGCCATTTTCTGGTCTGTGCTTTGGAACCACGAAAAGAGAGATTCCTTTCGATCCAGCAGGTCCGCCATCAATTTTTGCCAACATCAAATGAACCACATTCTCTAGGGCATCATGATCACCAGCAGAGATGAATATTTTTTGTCCTTTTATCTTGTAAGAACCATCGCCAACTTCCTTAGCTGTTGAATAAATATCGCCAAGAGAGCTACCTGCATGTGGCTCAGTTAAAGCCATTGTTCCTTGCCATTCGCCAGAAAACATTTTGGTCATATATGTTTCTTGCAATTCCTTAGAACCAAATGTTGAAATAAGTTCTGCAGAGCCCATGGTTAGACCAAAATATGACGCTGCAGATGTATTGGCTGAATGGAATATGAAATTTGCAGCACTATACACAGTTGACGGCATTTGTTGTCCTCCGTGCTCAAAATCTTCCTGAGCAACAATCCAACCAGACTCACCAACTTCCTTCATAATTTTTTTCATGTCAGGATGTACGTGAACTTCACCATCGACCATTTCTGGCTTCTTCTCGTCCATTTCTGTATAGATAGGGAAGAGAAGGTTGTCCGAAATTTGCTTGGCAGAATCCAACATCATGTCAAAACCATCCTTCGTGTGTTCTGAATACTTGCTGAACTTGGTAAGCTGCTCAACATTTAAAACTTCGTGCAATTGAAAGCGCAGGTTGCGCATACTCATATACTCTTTAGCCATTTTATCTGTGTGTTTTTACTAAGAAGCGACAAAAATATTAGAATTGGCGAATAGCAGCGGTCAATTTTAACTCAACATGGAAACATGTGTCTTAGTAAATACACGCTAAGCGTTCATAAGTATGATTGAAGAAAGTTTATTTTTGTCGCTAACTCATAAACCAAAGTAAAACACAATGAAAAAAGTATTCTTATTTGCCCTCATCGGAGGAACAATGGCACTAGCTTCTTGCGGAGGCGGTCCAACTGCAGAAGAAAAAGCTGCTCTTGAGCAACTTAAAATGGATTCAATTAAAGCTGTTGAGCAAGCTGCTATGGACGCAGAAGCTGCTGCCGCTGCTGCGGCTGCCGAAGCTGCTGCTGTTGCTGCCGAAGCTGCTACTGAAGAAGTAGTTGAGGAGGCTGCAGAGAAAGTTGAAGAAACGGGTGGCAAACTCAAGGATCGCGTTGAAACTTCTGAAGGAGAATCTGGCGGGAAACTGAAAGATAGAGTGAATACTACACCAGAAGGTGAAAAGAAAGAAGGTGGTAAATTGAAAGACCGTCTTAAAAAATAAGTTCTCAAAAGAGAAAGATTGCGTATGAAAAGGTAGCCTTATGGCTACCTTTTTTTTGTGCCATACCGTACCGTTCTATGGTACGTTTTGGGGTAGGTTCCTCATCGTTAAGTGATCTTGTAAGATGCTTTAATCTTACACCAAGGTGTGTTCTTTGGTCTTTTGGTCAAATTCTAGTGTGCTTAGAGCCGATTTGCCATTCTTAATTAGTGGATTTAGCTTGAATTTTTTGCCAAAAAAAGATTCCACTATAAAAAATGTTTAGGCATAAAAAAAGGGAGACCAATTGGCCTCCCTTTAAGTTAAAATGAGATGAACTGATTACAACGTTCCGCTCAAAGTGTAAGTACAAGTTTCAGGAACTGAAGGATCTTGCTCAGTAAGATTTACATTCAGAGTTGTTCCAGACAAAGAACCAGTACCACCATAAGTGTATGTGTCAATTGTTTGGTTGTCAACAGTAAAGGACGTTGGAGAAGTAACTGTGCAAGTAATTGCAAGACTGCCACCAAGGTTCATAACTAGTTTTGTCATTCCAGATCCAGCAGAGAAAGTAGTGGCGGTGGAAGAAATTGTACCGTTTCCAGTAGTACCACAAGCAACAGTACCACTAAGGTTAGCAGTTCCAATAAATGCAGCTCTGTTTTCTACATCACAGTTAGTACCGCTGAAACCTGCATCACAAACGCAAACACCATCAAGGCAGGTTCCGTAATCTCCGCACTCAACATCTTTACATGCATCAGCAGTATCACATGATGTCATTCCCATAGTTGCAATAGCAGCTACTCCTAAAATTTGAAGAATTCTTGTTTTCATTTTTGGTTCTTTTAAGTTTTTTTTGATTGAACGGGTGCAAATGTAGGAAAATCGAACGCTTAACAATTTGACAATTTCCTGCTTATGCAATTTTGATTGTCAATTAAGTGCCTATTCTTGAATCAGACCAGTAAGAATGCAGGTGATTGTTTGTCCAGTAGCATTTACCAGCGTGTAGTTAATTATTAACGTACCGTCAGTTAGCTGACCTGTACCATTTATAGTAGAACCGTTTGACATTTGGTCTGTAATCGTAACCGAAGTGCCGTTTACAACGCCAGTAATATCAAAATTGAAATCTCCTATGTTGTTTAGGGTGATTTCCGTTTTTGCTTCAGAATCTGCAGATATAGAAACATTGTAAGAGAAGCTACCTAAATCGCATTCATCTGCTGCAGAATAGGTTCCAACAAATGCTTGTCGTTGCTCGGTTGCGCAGTTTGGTCCCTCAAAACCGTCTGCACAAACGCAGTCTCCGGTCTCACATACTCCTTCATTTAAACAGTTTACATCTTCGCAAGCATCTGGTGCGCAGGCTGTAAGCCCGAAAGCAATAATGGTTATGATGGCAAGAATTTGATATTTCATATTCAAAATATGAGTGGTTTTTAGCAAATGTAAAACTGTTTTCTTGTTTTGCTGAGGCACGAAGGGTCTCTTTTATTCTTTCTCCTTTACGGATTTTCTGTGAGGCGCTTCCTGCGTCAGCGAAGCAACTAGCAAGCACCGAGTTGTCCGCTTGTTTCCCTGACGAAGGAATCGGCTCTTTATTTACGCTTACTGCACAACCCTTTTTCTACATTTGAAACCAGCAATTTATAAGATGAATTTTACGAAAGGGAATCTAAAGAACGAGCAGCTTTTAAACCTGTACGTGCGGCTTTTAAAGCCTCGGCTAATAGAAGAGAAGATGCTCGTACTTCTGCGCCAAGGCAGAATCAGTAAATGGTTTTCAGGTATTGGACAAGAAGCTATTTCGGTTGGCGTTACAGCTGCGTTAGATGCAGATGAGTTTATCCTTCCTATGCACAGAAACCTTGGCGTTTTTACGGGGAGAGATATTCCTATGAATCGATTGTTTGCCCAGTTTCAAGGCAAGGAAAGTGGTTTTACAAAAGGCAGAGACCGAAGCTTTCATTTTGGCTCTAAGGAACATCACATTATAGGAATGATTTCTCATTTAGGGCCACAGATGGGTGTGGCCGATGGCATTGCGCTGGCACAGAAGCTGGAGCAATCGGGAAAAGTGACGGCCGTTTTTAGTGGTGATGGTGGCGCGAGCCAAGGCGATTTTCACGAAAGTATTAACGTGGCTGCCGTTTGGGATTTGCCAGTCATCTTTATTGTAGAAAACAATGGTTACGGATTGAGTACGCCAAGCAACGAGCAGTTCCGTTGTAAGCAATTTATAGACAAAGCCATTGGTTACGGAATAGAAGGAGTTCAGGTTGATGGAAACAACATTTTGGAAGTGTTTGAAGCGGTTTCTACACTCAAATCAGACATAAGCAAGCATCCGCGACCTATTCTGTTAGAGTGTATGACCTTTAGAATGCGTGGTCACGAAGAAGCTTCGGGAACCAAATATGTTCCGAA
>Ga0316208_1001601_pt1 | contig 20659 bp, 16 predicted proteins | sample 3monopyrite_MG_FD_204944 | JGI IMG/M metagenome (GOLD analysis project Ga0316208, IMG submission 204944) | Microbial mat bacterial communities from mineral coupon in-situ incubated in ocean water Damariscotta River, Maine, United States -... | ecosystem: Environmental > Aquatic > Marine >...
CATGCTGATCAGGTGGATGATCTCGAAAAACTGTAGGCTGGGACAAGCTCTGCGCTGTCCCGGCAATGTTGCTGCCGGAACGGCGCAGGCTTGTTCCAGCCTACTTCATACTCACAGTTTGATGGCCCCAGTTCAGGCTTTGAAGATCTTGTCGCGGCCTTCGGTCACCTGCTTGGTCGCGTTGCGAGTGTCCAGAACCATCGATGAATGCTTGACGATGAACTCGTAGTCGTACGCCGAATGGTCGGTCGCAATCAGCACGCAGTCCTGCGCGGCGAGGAACTCCGGTGTCAGCTCCTGGCTGGACATCTCCGGCAGGTCGTGGTGCCGCATTTTCGGCAGCTGCGGCACGTGCGGGTCGTTGTAAGTCAATTCCGCGCCGCGGCCGAGCAGGTGTTCCATCAGAACGAACGACGGGCTTTCGCGAGGGTCGTCGACGTCCTTTTTATAGGCCATCCCCAGCAAGCAGATTTTGCTGCTTCGTAGAGCCTTCCCCTGGTTGTTGAGAAACTCCATCAACTGAGTGATGACGTACTCGGGCATCTTCGAATTAACTTCGCCGGCCAGCTCGATGAACCGCGTCGTCAGTCCGTAACGCCGCGCCAGCCAGGTCAGATAGAACGGGTCGATGGGGATGCAGTGTCCGCCCAGGCCGGGGCCTGGATAGAACGCCTGAAAACCGAATGGCTTTGTCTTGGCCGCGTCGATGACGTCCCAGACGTCGATGCCCATCCGGTCGAACAGAACTTTAAGCTCGTTGACCAGAGCGATGTTCACGGCTCGGTAAGTGTTTTCAAGAATCTTGCAGGCTTCGGCGACTTCGGGGCTTCCGACGCGGACGATCTTTACGATCGCCTGCTTGTACAGAGCTTCGGCCAGCTTGCCGCTTTCTTCATCGATGCCGCCGACGACTTTGGGGATTCCGTCGGCGGTGAAATCTGGATTGCCGGGATCTTCGCGCTCGGGGCTGTACGCGACGAAGAAATCCTCGCCCACCTTCAAACCGGTTGCGTCCAGGATCGGCAGCATGACGTCGCGAGTCGTCGTCGGATAAGTCGTACTTTCCAGCACGACCAACTGTCCCGGCCGGAGCGACTTTGCGATTGCTTCGGTGGTGCCGACGACGTAACTGAGATCGGGATCCCGACTGTCGTTGAGCGGCGTCGGCACGCAGATCAGCAGACAATCGGCTTCAGCCATGCGGGACACATCGGAGGTCGGATCGAACTGACCTTCCTCGATCAGGGCAGACACTTTCGCGGCATCGATGTGTTTGATGTAGCTCTGCCCGGCTTTGAGCATGTCGACTTTTTTCTGGTCGACGTCGAAGCCAATCGTCTTAAATCCGGCTTTCACGAAAGCAGACATCAGCGGGAGACCGACATAGCCGAGGCCAATAATGCCGATGACCGCTGACTGGTCGTTGATCTTCTGTTCGAGCGACTGGCTCATAGCGATATTCCATCCGTGAGGGCCCGCAACAAATAAGGCCGAAAATATGCATCCGTGACGGCAGCCAGAACGTCCACTCCGCAGAATCCTCGCGGTCGGCTGCGAATCTGTCGGGACTTTAGGATCAGCAGGCGATGTGCGTCAAACTCAGATTCCAAGGCGCGCAGAGCCTGCATCGAAGATTGCATCGCCGCGAGCATCCGCAGGGTATGACAAGCGCAGCGCCGGCGTACCATCACGAGGCGACGAGAGCCGAATTGGTATGCCGGCGCTGCGCTTGTCAAACCCTACTAATACACGGTCAGTCCTGACTCATAACGAAGAAACCCGATCAGCAACCGCGTTGGTCACCGATCGGGCGTTTCAGTCTTCGTTCAGGAGAACGTCGTCAGCTTCCGAGTTTATTCTTCGGCAGCTGGCCGTCGAGGTTTTTCAGCGCCACGGTCTCCATCACCATCTCGCGCCCGTCGGTCGCCGTCGCGCGGAGGTCGGTCGCCGTCGCGCGGAGGTCGGTCGCCATCTCGCGGAGGACGTCCGCCGCCCTGGCCACCTTGTCCGCCACGACGGCCCTGGAAGCTCTCGAACATCTTCTTCAGTTCTTCACGATCCAGTGAACCGTCTTTGTTAGCGTCGCCTCGGTCGAGCATTCGCTGCATCCGCTCGGGCATTTCTTTACGGCTGAGCTTGCCGTCTTTGTTTTCGTCGAAGCTCATGATTCTGTCGAGGAATTCGCTGGAATTGCCTGGAGGGCCACCTTCACCACCGGGCCGGCCGCCTTGCCCGCCGCGACCACCTTCACCGCCGCGTCCACCTTCTCCAGGTCGGCCATCCTGGCCTCCGCGTCCGCCTTCTCCGCCACGGCCACCGAATTCAGGTCGCAGTTCGTCCTGTGTCAGTTTTCCGTCCTTGTTCTTATCGAGTTTGGCGAGAGCCTTGGCTGCATTCTTGATTTCGGCAGCCGAAATCACGTGATCGCCGTCGGCGTCAAGTGCCATCATCACTGGATTCGGCGGAGGCCCAAATCCTCGACCGCCTTCTCCGCCGCGTCCGCCTTCGCCTGGTCGTCCACCCTGGCCGCCGCGACCACCTTCGCCACCACGACCGCCTTCACCGTCGCGGCGTGGAGGAGGACTGCCATCGCGATCACCTTCTCGCCGAGGCGGAGGCCCGCCATCTCGGCCTCGTTCGCCGTCCGCATCTCGTCCCTCACCGTCGCGAGGACGATCTCCGCCACCGGGTGGCTGTGCAATAACTGCCGAACTGACCATCGCGGCCACGGCCAGAATCATCAAACTGATACCAAAGTTTTTCATCGAATTTAGCTCCTGAAACGAAAGTCCGCCGCGATTTTGCGGCTGGCCCAAATTGAATTGCTGCCTCAAACGTGTCGGTTTTTGCTCAAAACTGCGAGAGTTTGTGTGTTGTCGCCCGTTCAGCCACCGGGGTGAATTTGCGACACCCTTTGATTACCGATTAAGGCCTCGCACCGTCCACTCATTCGATCAAAAAAGAATCGGAGCTAATCTCGCGGCCGCGGGAACCGAGGCCCGCCATCTCGCGGCGGACGGCCTCCCTGGCCGATCGGCGGTCTTAAAAATGCTTGCTGCCCGAGTTCCTTCATCGTGCGTCGAAGTTCGTCGAGAGTAATTTCACCGTCGTCGTTGCGGTCAATTTTGTCCGTAAAGAACGGTGGGACTTCTTTTGCGGAGATGATTCCGTCACTGTCCAGATCGTGTCTCTCGAACAGATCTTCGGGACGTCCGCCGGGGCCACGACGTGGCCGATTGTCTCCTGGCGGGCCGTCGTTCAACGGTGGTTCGTCGAGTGGCGAGCCATCCTGCGAAGGCGAAGGATCGTTGCGAACATCCGCGTCGTCGATCTCTGCAGTGCCGAGCCGCGCTGGCGGAGTCGCAGTTGGCGACGCGGCTGGGAACGCGGTTGTCGTATCGCCGCTTTGAGCCGAACCGGGAGTATCTGATTCCGTTGATCGGGCATCGGCGACAGTCTGGTTGTCAGACGCGGCTTCACTTTCCGGCCAGAAGACGACCAGGCAAATCAGCAGAACGACCGCGGCAACGCCACCACCGATTAACTTCGGATCGATGGTCGGCGCGGACTTTGACTTTCCTCGCGACGGACTTCTGCGAGCTGGGCGGGCGGCTCGCTCGGCGTTGAACAGCTGCTCGTAAAGATCGTTTGCCGGGCGGTGTTGAGGTTTCAGTTCAAGCAGTCGTTCGACGGTTGGCAGCATGTCATCATGAATGCCTGATTTAACAGCGTGGGCGACGTCGTCAGAAAGCCTCCGGACTTCCTCGACCAGCTCGTCCGCTTCGGCCTGCAAATCATTGACCGTGTTGTTTCTCAAGTCGGCGGGGATCTGACTGAGCTGCTGCGACGCCCGTTCGTAGTCGTTGCCCGCCAAGCTTTTCTTTGCCCGACGGAACAGAGCTTTCGATTCTTCGGCGGCCTGTTCGTAGTGCTCTTGAGCTTTCGGCAGTTGTTGCTTCGCCCACGACGCGACGTCGGACGCTTCTTTGCCTTTGAGTTCGGACAGTGTTTCCAGTGCCGAGACCGCGTTCTTGAACTGCTTTTTCTTGATCAGCGAAGTCGCCGCCGCCTTTTGCTTTTTCAGTTCGCCCAGCGACAACCCACTTCCCAGTGGTTCAAGTTCGACGAACGTCCCGATCGCTTCCGAGTCGCCCTTAATGAACGCGTCGAGCGCCTTGGCGTACTCGGCCATCGACTGAAAACGATCCGACTGTTTGCTGGCCATTGCTTTGAGACAAACGGCTGAGCATTCCGGCGAGATGTCCGGTCGAAGTTCGATGGGCGATGTTGGATTCGCCGCCAGGATCTGACCGATGACGCTGACGACGGTTCCCTGATACGGAGTCTGTCCGGTGAGCAGTTCGTAGAACACAACGCCCAGGCTGTAGACATCGCACTGCGGTCCGATCTTCTTTCCTCCGACCTGCTCAGGCGACATGTAAGCCGGCGACCCCATGACGGTGCCTTCGCGCGTCAGCCGAGCTTCTTCCTTGTCGTTCGTTATTCGAGCAAGTCCAAAGTCCATCACGACCGGCTCGCTCCGCTGATCGATCATGATGTTGGCGGGCTTCAGGTCACGATGGATGATGCCTTTGTCGTGAGCTTCCTGCAGGGCCAGAGCCAGCTTTTTCACAACGGCGGCGGCTTGACGCTCCGGCTGCTTCTTGCCGGATTCGATGTAGGCCGAAAGCGGTCGACCTTCGATGAACCCCATCGAAATGAAATGAGTGCCGTTGTGCTCGCCCACGTCGTAGACCGGGCAGATGTTGGGATGAGTCAGCGTCGCGGCCGAGCGTGCTTCGCGGTAAAAACGCTCGATCATGTTGGCAGGAGACTTGTCGGTAAACGTCGGCACTTTAAGAGCGACGTCGCGATTCAGCTGAGTGTCTCGCGCGAGAAAGACCGCGCCCATCGCTCCCTTACCGAGTTCTTTCTTAATCGCGTACCGCCCGAACTCGTCCGGGAAATCGCAATCGTTCGACGTTGTCGTTGTTCTGGTCGCGCGCGGCACGCCGGCCTTCGAAACAGCGTCGCCCAGCGAGTGTGCAGTCTGGCTGATAATCGTCTCGTCAACGTTGTCGGTATCGCCAGTCGGGATTTCATCCAGGGTGACGGCTGAGTCAACAAATGCAGCTTCCGCAGCCGCCGTCGGTTCACTCTTGCCGTCATCAGCCGCTGGCATCGGAATGTCGCCAGCGAGTGTTGATTCCGCATCGTTGGACGGTCTGGCAGATTGTTCGTCCGGTTGACCTGATGAGGTTGTCATGCCGGTTCCTTTTTTCGACGGTCGACAGCAGCGATGAGTGAGTACCGTCGAGCATAACGCACAGTCCACCGAGACAGCATCGTTCAGCTTCCTCGCACGAAGATTCGTAACCCGAAGCGTCAGTTTTAAAATTGCACAGTTTTGAGTCGCGAAGCGACGGCAGCACATAGCTGCGGGCGTCAGCCCGCAGATCCGGGACGAAAAACATGACATCAAGCCGCGAAGCGGCGACAGCAAAATCACGCTGCCCGGTGCTGCCGCCGCTTCGCGGCTCACATGTTTAATTCAATCCATTTTCGTGGGTTTACACCCACGGCTATGTGCTGTCGCCGCTTCGCGGCTGAGGTGTCAACTTCAAAGCAAGTCAGCGAGCGACAGGTCGGACAACCCAGCAAGAAACACACACTGACAAACAAAAAACGGCGTCTGAACGAAGGAATTCGCTCAGACGCCGCTGATCACTCACGATCGGTCTCTCTTCAGCAAACTCACTTCGGCGTAGCAATTGTCTCAACTGGTGTCGCGATAACCGTATCTGCAGATTCAATCTCTGAATCGGCAGTGACCACTTCTTCTGCGACATCGACCGTGTCGTCTTCCGGCAAGGCCGGGCTTTCCGGAACGGCCAGGCCAGGCACGATCTCTGGCAATTCTTCAGCAGCCACAATGATTGACTCTGAAACTTCAACTTCAACGACTTCGACCTCTTTCACAATCTCAACTTCTGTTTCGACGACGGCTTCTGACTCGGCGGTCAGGGAAGCTTCGCGACGCTCGGGGCGACCTTCGCCTTCCGGGCGGCTCGGACGCCGGTCGCCTTCAGGCCGACCTTCTCCACGAGGAGGTCCCTGACGATCGCCGCCTTCGCTACGAGGTCCGCCATCACGAGGTCCGCCGTGTGGCGGTCCCGGTGGACGTCCACCTTGTGGACCACCTTCAGGCCGACCGCCACGAGCTTCTGGTCGAGGTCCGTGCTCCGGTCGGCCCGAGCCTGGACGACTCGATGAACCCGGCTTGCCGCCATGTTCAGGACGCCCTTGTCCTTTTCCTTGAGGACCACGACCGGCCTGCGGCCTGCCCTGTGGTTTTCCTCGTGATGACTTATCCCGTGACGATTTACCGCGTGACGAAGTGCGGCCTTTCGATGGTCCGCCGTTGGACGAGCCGCGCTGGTTCAGCCACGGAGGTCCCATCGGTGGTCGTCCCGACCCGTTGCGACCGAACGTTGGTCCTCGACCCTGCGAACTTCGCCCTCTCAACCACGGCGGTCCCATTTGAGGTCGGCCTTGTCCGCCACGACCGAACGAAGGTCCGCGACCAGACGACTTACCTCGCTGTGCCCACGGAGGTCCGCCTGGACCGGGTCCACGACCTGAGAACGACGGCCTGCCACCCTGCATCGGAGGTCCAAAGCTCCTTCCACTTTTTTCGCCGCGAGCCGATGATCCTTTGCCTCTGCGAGACTTGCTGCCGCCTTTTGATGGACGGCCTTTTGCATCGCCGCGATCCGGTCCGCGCTGAGCGTCACGACCTTTTGAAGGTCCGCGGTCGCGATCCATGTGCGGAGGTCCGCCGGGTCCCCGATCACCACGGCCGTCGCGATCACCACGGCTGCCCCGTTCTCGAGACGGCCCGCGATCAGAATCTCCTCGCGGCGGCGGGCCGTCTGGTCGGCGACCGTCCGGGCCACTCCGACGATCAGAATCGCGACGATCAGAATCGCGACGATCTGAGTCGCCACGTGACGGACGATCCGAGTCTCCGCGTGACGGTGGTGGACCATCCGGACGTCGGCCATCAGCTCCGTGGCCTGGACCACGTCGTTCGTCGTCTCCGCCCGGACGTCCGCCGCGTTGGGCGAAGAACGTTCTCACTTCTTCTTTGGTCAGCGAGCCGTTTCCGTCGGCGTCGGCGGCTTTCATCCGGTCTCTGACGAATTCCGGCAGTTCGTCTTTCGACAGTTCGCCGTCTTTGTTCTTATCCATCCGCTGGAACATTTCCGACGGGTCAGGTGGGCCAGATTGTCCGCCACCGGGGCGTCCTCGCTGAGCTTCTGCGTCGGCCGATCCCAACAGAATGGCAACTGTAGCGGCGGCCCCCGCCAGCCATTTCGAAATCCTGATCATCCAGACTCTCCCCGAAACAAGTGTGAAAACGTGACTCCCAGCCGGGCAGCGGCCTCGGCGTTTGCGATCGTTTGATACTTTAGGTTCCGCACTCGCGACCGCATCGTCCACAGCTCGAAGCCATGTTTTTGGTTTTCACTGTTGAATGTCGACGAGGTTTTACGCTGACAGAAGCACGAGCGAATCGCGCGAGCGCACGAAAAAAGCGGTGACCGGAAAATGAATTCCAATCACCGCTTCAATATCAGTTGACCGGTCCGAGTCAGTTTGCGTCAGACTCGAACGGCACAAAAAATCAGTTGCCCAGCCTGCGAACTCAATAGTTTCAACAGAGAAAAAAGGAGTGCTCCGGACGCGTTCCATCGAAAAACGCTTTAGTCGACAGGGAGCACCGCGACCAGCCGGAACACTCCTCGTCACAACCCAGTCAGTGCAAGCACCAACGGACCTGTGACTGCTGCGTCTCAAGGTTCTCCCACGACTTCCGTGAGAACATCCCGCTCCCCGGGATCAGACTCCGTCCCCTGAGAACACCTCGACTCTTCGAGCGGGGGCAAACCCCGTCTTCAGAATCAAATCAGAAACGTAGGACGCGGTGTGCCGTCAGGAAGTTCCCGTGAATTTAGAAGACAGGCGAACGGCCACGACGGGATTGATTGTTTGACCCAAAGCCGCAGGCGACGGTGTTTCCAGAGATCTAACAACGCCGTCGCCTGCGGCTTCGGGTCAAACGGATTCGCTACGTCATCGGAATCCAGCGGGAAAGCAGAAACGCCGGCACCATCAGCAGCGAGACAGCGATTGCCAGCTCGGGCGTTTCGGTTGCGAAGAGAACCAGCGTTGCGTCGAGCATCACCAGAGACAGCAGCATCGTCTTGATGGCTGTCTGAACTCGAGCAGGTTCCGGTTGCGAGATCGCTCGAAGGAGGCGACGGATAATCGTGAGCGAAATCACCGCCAGCACGAACATTGCCGTCTCGCCCTGCGAGTTCTCCGGCGCGGTCAGCACGAAACCGAACAGCGTCGCCAGTCCGGCGTTGATGACAAACGACGCCGAGATCAGTTGAGCGCGTGCACTGGTCTTCGCTTCCTGCCGAGCGAACCAGGTCAGTCCGCAAACGTAAATTCCCAGGCCGATAGCAACGTGCATCTGAGGGCACCACCACATCGCACCGGTTGGCGACGCGCTTGCGCCAAGCAGCACGTTGAAGAACCGACAGCTTCCCATCAGCACCGGCGCCAGCGGAGTCCTCTTCAACGCTCCGTCGTAAAGCCAGACGCACGCCGTCAGCGCGACGGCGATTTGCAACGACAACGGTCCTGCGCAAGCGGCGAGGCCCAGTCCGAAAACGTTGAGCATGACTCCCAGCTTTAACGCAGATGCTGCCGGAATTCTTCCCGAGGGAATCGGTCGGTTCGGTCGTTCCTGGCCATCGACTTCGCGATCGAAGTAGTCGTTGAGAATCATCCCCGTCCAGTAAATGCAGACGGACGCTCCCAGCAGAAACGCAAACGTGTCGACGGGCTCCAACGTCGAATGCGTCAGCAGAAACCCCAGAAAAATATCCGCCATCGCCGTGAAGACGGTCGGGATGCGGACAAGCTGCAGCAGGGCGAGCCCTTTTCCGCTCTTCGGATTGTCGGGCGCTGCGATGTCAGATTGTGGTTCGGAATCGCTCATCGAGAAATCGGTCTGACAGGCATTGAGTAGGGTATGACAAGCGCAGCGCCGGCATACCATCATCGTTCGGATTACAAAAATGGTATGCCGGCGCTGCGCTTGTCAGACCCTACGGTGGATGGAAATCTGGCGAGGGAGTGACGCTCAAACTATTTCAGCTTTGGTTCGATCCAGCTGCCGAGCGCCGCTTCGAATTCGTCCAGGCGGCCTTCTGTTCGGGCACGATGTCCGTCGACGTTGTCTCCGGCGGGACCGTGGGGCTCGGCGAAAAGATAGAACTTGATCTTTGGCTCGGTTCCCGACGGGCGAGCGGCGAAGCGGATGCGGCAGTCGTCGTGCGTTCCGTGAAAGATTAAAAGATTGCCTTGCGGTTGAGGCAGGTCGCTCGACTTTGCACCCGACGGAAGATCGCGAACTTCGTGGTTGCCGTAGTCTGAAACCGACGTCAGCGTGACTCCTCCAAGTTCTTCCGGTGGATCCGTCCGCAGAATTTCCATCAAGCCATCGATCAGAGTCTTACCGGTCGGGCCGTACGCATAGTCGTTACGGGTGCGCTCCGAGTAGTAGCCGTGCCGGGCGTACAAACCCTCGAGATGGTCGAGCAGCGTGCGACCTTCAGCAGCGAGCTCGGCGGCCAGCTCAACGAGATACAACGCGGCGATGGCGGCGTCCTTGTCGCGAGCGTAATCGCCGGCCAGGTACCCGAGTGACTCTTCCGTTCCGAAGACGAACTTGTCCGGACCGTGCTCGTCCATCGCTTCGCCGATGAATTTAAATCCGACGAGCAGTTCATCGACAACTTTCAGTCCGGCGGCTTTCGCAATCGTCGCGGTCAGCTGAGTGGTGACCAGCGTTTCGACGACGTAATGCTCGGACGTCAGATGGCTGGTGAAAGTGTTCCCCAACGCGCCGTCGATCGGTGGCCGAGCGGCGGATCGCTTACTGACGATGTAGTCGCAAATCAACGCGCCGATCTGGTTTCCGGTGAGCACGTTGTACTCGCCTGTCTTCGAACATCGCACAGAAGCGGCGATTCGATCGGCATCCGGGTCAGACGCCAGGATGACGCCGATGTCTTCCAGTCTGGCGTGTTCGACGATCGGCTCGAAGACGCGAGTGTTCTCGGGATTTGGAAGCTGGTCCGGGACGTTGGGAAAGTTTCCGTCCGGTGCGCGGTGTGGTTCGAAGATCGAGATGTCGTCGTAACCGGCTGCCTGCAGAAGTTTGTAGACCGACGTTTCTCCGACGCCGTGCAGCGGTGAGAAGATGGCTTTCAACTCGCGGTTTTCGGAGAGGCTCAGTTGGAGCATTGCTTCGATGTACGAGTTGTCGATCTCTTCGCCGATGATTTCGATTCGTCCGTCGGCCACCGCTTCGTCGAAGTCTGCGGTGGGGATGTCGGTGGCGTCGTAGACCTTCTGCACGATGCCTTTGTCGTGCGGAGCGACGACCTGTCCGCCGTGATTCCAGTACGCCTTGAAGCCGTTATCGGCCGGCGGGTTGTGCGATGCGGAAATCATGACGCCGACGTCGCAGTTCAAATGCCGGACAGCGAATGACAGTTCCGGCGTCGCGCGAATGGCTTCGAAGAGGAACACTTTCAGACCGAGTCCCGCCATGACAGAGGCCGTCAGCTCGGCAAATTCTCGTGATCGGTTTCGCGAGTCGTGTGAAATTGCCGCTCGGCCATCGGATCGGCCGGTCGTCTCCTGGAAGTAGGCGGCGAGCCCGTACGCGGACTCGGCGATGGTTCGTTCGTTGATCGTTGCCGAGCCGTAGTCAGCCATCGGGCCTCGGCGACCGCCGGTTCCGAAGGCGATTTCTTCCCAGAAGCAGGATTCAATTTTTTTCCAGTTGGCGGCAGCAATGTCGCTCGCGATGGCGTCCTGATACTTGCCGAATTGCGGCTCGGTGACCCAGCGTTTGGCGAATGCACCCGTCTCAGAACGGATGGTTTCAGCGGAGACCGCCTTGTCGATTTCTGCGATCAATGCGTCCGCAGATTGTCCTGCCTGTCCTGTCATACCGTGAGTCCAGCCTGTTTGATTGCCGCCGTGAAGGAAGTTTTCACCAGTCCGTGATGAGTGCGGGAAGTCTTGCAAAGTCCACAGGTACCGTCCACCGAGGTGGTGACGAATGCGCCGCGAACTGTCGGTAACTGTAAGTGCCCGTTGCAAGAGTCGGCGTCGGGTTCCATAATCGTTTTCAGCGTTGTGAAAACGTTGTTTCGACTCCCGGTTGACCGATCTTCAGCATCGGCCTTCGCAGACGACGTGTGCGGGTTGCCCGGAGCGACAGTCTCAACGCCAGTGAAACTTACGTTCCGCAGACCTTCGCTCTGCAAACGCGGATGACATTCGGAGAGTTCTCATGATGGGCCCGTTCGGTCGAGCAATCTTAAAATACGGCATCGCCCTTTCTTTGGTGACGATGCTGGTCGCCGTCTCCGGCTGCGGCGGCGGCGGCGGCGGTGGCGGTGGCGGTGGCGGTGACAAGAAGAAATCCGAAACCGCCGGGACTTCGGAAAAGACGCCGAAGAGTAAATCGAAGTCCGGCAGTTCGAAAAAACCATCCACCACGCGAGAGGATGACGAAGGGCCTCGAACAGTCGGTGGGATTCCGTTCGATGTCTACTTTGAAAATCCGCTGGCAGAAGCTTCGGATCAGCGACTTGTCGCAGGTGGTGGTGCGGCCGCGCCGGGAGGCACAGACGGCACCATGAAAACAGGAGGCAACGCGACACCGCCTGTAACGGCAGCAGTAGAGCCAGAGCCCGCCGCAGCCAGTTCGGATGGGCCGAAGTGGGCAGAGTTGATCTCGCCTGAGGAGTTGCTCTCGGAAGTTCAATCGATCCGCAACGACTTGAATTCTCGAATGGTGAATTTCGGTGCCTACAAACGGTCCACTCTTGAGATTCCAGTTTTCGGCTCGACGCTGGCGTTTCTGGCGGACATCGCCCGCCGTCAGGACGGCGATATCAAGTGGAAAGACAAAGCGCACTTCATTCGAGCGTTGTCGATTCAAATGGTTGACGTGACCAGCAGCTCAACGGCCGGGGTGAAGAAATCCTACGACGCCGTCAACGAGTCGTTTCTCAAAATTTGCGACATCCTCGACGGGAACGATCCTCCTGAACTTCCAGAAGTCGAGGCCGAAGCTGACTTCGCTGATTTTGTCGAAATCGGTTATCTGATGAAACGGCTTGAGCGGGGCGAAAAGTGGCTCCTGACCAATGTGGGCGGCGAAGATGGATTTACGGAAAAGGGGACATTGGCCCAGCGGGAAGTCAGTCTCTTTGCCGCGATCAGCCAGTCATTCAAGTCGGAAGGTTTTGGGTACGGCGAGTACGAAGACTTCTCTGGTTGGGCGGACGAATTCCGGGACGCCTCGAGGGGTATGCACAAGGCCGTTGATGCCAAAGCTTATGATGAATTCGACGGGTTGCGGTCGCTGTTGAGTCAAAAATGCACGCAGTGTCACGGCGTCTACAAAGAGTAAACGCCACTGACGTTGGCACTCGATGGCAGGATGGCCGTCGGTTTCCGGCAGAACGGATTTGGCCGAGTGCCCGATACACACATCGGGCTCCGAAAGGATGAGGAGCTGTTCGGCAATGAAAACTCAACACGCGTCTCAAGTCGTCGCTGTTCTTTCGGCACTCGTATTCTTCTCGGCGATCGCTTCGAGTATCGCCAGCGCCGATGAGGTTCCGGCATTCTCGCGGCGACTGCCGGACAGCGTCGCGGCGCACATCGCCATTCCCGACGCTCGGGCTCTTCGAGAACGACTGCCGAATTGCTCGTGGGGGCGGCTTCTGAACGACCCGCTCGTCGCCGACTTTCGCGACAACCTTGTCGGTCAGATTCGAGCATCCATCGACGCCAGCATTCAACTCCCCGACGGTGTCTCGGCAGAAGACCTGCTCAATCTGGATGTCGGCGAGATCACGCTCACCGTGCTCAAGCCCGTTGATGGCAACCTGCCGGTCGTCTTCAGCGTCCACGCGGCGGGAGCGGCAGACACGATTTCCAGTCTCGTTGAAGAATCCGTCGCGGCATCCGTCAAGCAAGGCTGGACACGCTCGGCAGTTGAGCACGCGGGGACGTCAATCACCGTGCTGACAGGCGATGCTGCTTCGGCAGCTGAAGGGGGAGCTGAAGCGGCCGACAGCGTGCGAGCCGTGTTTCAGCGAGACGGGCATGTCGTCGCCGCGAACTCTGTCGACGCGTTAAAGCAGATTCTCGATCGCTGGAGCGGAGCCGTGCAGGGAGCCTTCGCTGCCAACCCGACTCTCAATCAGGTTCAGCGAGGGACGATGAAACCGGGCCGCGAACCGGCGCTGTTCTGGTATCTCGACCCCGTCGGAGCGACCGCCAGTATTCTGTCGCAAGTCGCGGCCAGCAATCCGACTGCGGGACTGGCACTGTCGCGTTTGCCGAAACTCGGCCTGACTTCGTTTCGCGGCGTCGGCGGCTCAATCGACTTCGCGACGGGAGCACACGACACGGTGACTCGGATCGCTGGCATCGTGAAACAGCCAGTCAGCGCCGCGATGGCCCTCGTTCAGTTTCCGCCGACCAACCTGACGCCTCCCCAATGGGTTCCGAATGACGTCGATAGTTGCATGATGCTGAACTGGGATGCGCAGACTGCCTACTCAGGTGCCGAGCAAATGGCCGACGAGTTTCTCGGGCCGAGCGGACTGGCCAACGCTTTGGAAGTCCTGCCCACAAAGACCGACCCGCCGATTCACATTAAGTATGACATCCTCGATGGGCTCACTGGCGAAGTCATGATTCTGCAGGGCAAAGCCGGATCGAACTCCGACAAAGACGGTGCGACGCTGCTGGCAGTCAGTTTGAAGGATCCAAAGAAGTTTGAAGGCACCGTCCGGCAACTTATCGATCAGCCGGGTTCGAAGGCCGGCAGCCGAACCGTCGGCGCAACAACGATCGCCGTCTATGACGGGAAGAAATCCTCAACGCACATCGCGGTTGCTCATGGCGTCCTGCTTGTCGGCAGCGACACTGTTCTGCTGGACAAGGTCATCAACTCGGCCGGCGGCGATCACCTTGTCGAGTCCGCACATTTCAGGCAGCTATCAGCCAACATCCCGGCGGCAAAGTCTTTATTCGCGATTCAGCGACCGGTCAATCAGCTCGAAGTCGCATATAGAATTCTAAAAAACGGCGGCGTCGCCGTTCCCGCAGGCATCGATCTGAAGCTGCTGCCAACGTTCGACAGAATTCAGCATCACTTTCTTCCCACGGCGACCTGGGCAGCTCCCACGGCTGACGGATTTCAGTACGTGAGCTTTTCTTTGCCGCCGGCCGAGTAACTTTTGCGAGTTGCCAGAAACGGGTCTGCTTTAAAGGAATGGGGCCGACACATCTTCCCGATCTGCACGGCTCTGAAATAACCCGACGCGCAAGTTTTGGAGTTACCCACTTCAGCCGCGGAGCGGCGACAGCGTATAGCCGTGGGCGTCAGCCCACGGAATATTGATGGATTGAACACGTGAGCCGCGAAGCGGCGGCAGCGAGATGATTGCTGTCGCCGCTTCGCGGCTAAGCTTCCTGGGTCACCTTCTTCTGCGGGCTGACGCCCGCAGCTATTTGCTACCGTCGCTACGCGACTCAAAACACCGCAACTTCAAAAAATGAAGCGTCGGATTACCAAACGGAATTTATTTCGAACGAATTTCTGATGCGTTGCAAACGGTCGTTCGATTCTTCGGTCAAACACGAGTCGGTTTTCATGACAGACACGCAGGACACGGATGAGTCGAGCGACGCTGAGCCCCCGCTCGACGAGTTGGAAAGTCAGCTGATCGAAGTGCTGGATGAATACGTTTCGGCGGTTCATCGAAACGACGGACCCCGGCAGAACGAGTTGCTGGCTGCTCACCCAACATTGCGGAATTTTGTCGATCCGATCGGTTCGCTCGACCGCATGACGCCGGACGTTGAATTCGCGGCCTCGTTGCTCGACGCGTTTCCCGAGCTGCCGGTCAGCGAATCCACTTTCCCTGACGGCGGAACAGCTTCGGCAGATGGCAGCCAGACGGTTCGTCAGTTCGGCAGGTTTGAGCTGCTGGAAGAACTCGGCCGCGGAGGCATGGGCGTCGTCTTTCGAGCTCGCCAGACTGACCTCAACCGCATCGTCGCGATCAAGATGATCCTCGTGAACCGCCTGGCCTCGCAGGACCACATCCGCCGCTTTTACCAGGAAGCGCAAGCGGCAGGACGATTGAGCCATCCGAACATCGTCGGCATTCACGAAGTCGGCGAAGTTCACGGACAGCACTTCTTCTCGATGGACTGCGTTGACGGAGTCGACCTGAAAGCGCTGCTGGCAGCCGGTCCGGCGCACTCGACACTGGAAACGCGATCGACCGTTCCATCGGCAGACGCGACGTCGGGTTCTGAATCGACCACTGAAACGACAACAAACGACAACGGCTCGTCGCCACGAAGACTCTGGCCCGGTGAGCGGCTGACGTTTGAACAAACCGCTCGACTGATTCGCGACGTCGCCCGCGCCGCCGGCTATCTGCACACTCATGGAATCATCCATCGCGACCTGAAACCGTCGAACATTCTGATCGATGCGTCCGGCCAGCCCAGAGTGACCGACTTCGGTCTCGCACGAGTTGTCCCCCCCGGTGAAAAACAAAACGACGAAGATCGAACGGACAGCGGAACAATCGTCGGCACACCCAATTACATGTCGCCGGAGCAGGCCGCCGGTCGACTGGACGAAGTCGGACCCGCCAGCGATATCTACAGTCTCGGCGTGATCCTGTATGAGGCCTTGACCGGGCAGCTTCCGAACAAAGGTGCCAACGCGATGGAGACGCTGGTCCGGGTCATGGAGTCCGACCCGGAAGTCCCCCGCTACCTCAATCGAGACATCCCGCGAGAACTCGAATCAATCTGCCTGCGTTGTCTCGATAAGGATCCGACGCAGCGTTACGAATCGGCGGACGCACTGGCCGATGACCTGGAACGTTTCCTGAAGGGCGACCCGGTTGCGGCCGGGCCGCGAGGAATCTACCACCGAGTCCGCCGCTGGATGCGTCGCGAGCCGGCGCTCGCTTCCCGCTGGTCGGCGATCGTCTGCGGCGCGGCGATTCTGGAGGTGTCGTACCTGGCTGGCGAAGTGTCGTACGGCGTCCGGGACATGTTCTTCCAGTTGCTGGCCTTTTGGGCGGTCACGGCGTTCATGTTCCAGAAACTGCAGCGCAGTGAGCAACTGGCGACGGCGGCGCGATTTCTCTGGCTGGCGTCTGACGCGGTCTTCCTGACGAAAATGCTGGTGCTGTCCGCTCCGCCGGCCGGGCCGTTGCTGGTCGTTTACCCGCTGCTGATTGCCGCGTCCGGGCTTTTTATCCAGGAATCGCTTGTCCTCTTTATGACCAGCGTTTCGTTGATTTCGTACGCACTTTTCCTCTACATGCGGCCGATCGAAGCGACTCCGTGGCATTATCCGATGATTTTCTCGGCGATTTTGATCGTGATTGGCGTTGTTATCTCTCATCAGGTCAATCGAATTCGGATGCTCAGTCGCCACTTCGATTCGTGAAGCATTTCGTCGATGCAGGGAAACTGTCGTCGATGAGGTGGCAAGAGTGTCACGTCATGACGGGCCTTTCACGGTCACCTGACAATTGCGGACTACATTCAGACCGGCACGGACTTGCGGTCAACCGTGTGGGTCCGCAAAACTGACTCCCCAATTGTAATTTCAAGATCGACGGACAGCCGGGCCAGGCCTTTTAGGAACGACGTCTCGCAGCAGCGCGAATTACTGCGAGCCTCGACGGGAAACCCCGATGCGCTGGGAACAGAAAGTCCAGTACGCAACGATCAGCGACATCGGCATGCGCCGAAAGAACAACCAGGACTCCGCCGCCGTGCAACTGTGTGGCGACCACGAAATCTGGAGCCACTACGGTCATCTCTTCATCGTCGCCGACGGAATGGGTGGCCACGCGGTGGGAGAACTCGCCAGCAAGATCGCCGTCGACACGATCCCTCTATCGTTTTTCAAGAGCCGCGCCGACAGCACTCAGAAGGCGCTGCTCGAAGCGATCGAGAATTCGAACGCCGCGATCCACGAGCGAGGCACGCAGAACGCAGACTTCAAACGCATGGGCACAACATGCGTTGCTCTGGTGCTTTCCCCGCACGGCGCGATCACCGGCCACGTCGGCGACAGCCGGATCTACCGAGTCCGTGACGACCGCATCGAACAGCTGACCTTCGACCATAGCCTCCATTGGGAACTGCAGCGTGCCGGGCGTCTGAAACCTGGCGACGTGTTCCTTCCCGAAGCCAAACATGTCATTACTCGATCGCTGGGTCCGGAACCGTCAGTCCAGGTTGACATCAACGGTCCGCATCCAGTTTTGCCGGGCGATCGTTTTGTGCTCTGCTCGGACGGCCTGACGGGCCACATCAAAGATTCCGAAATTGGCATGATCGTTCGCGAGCTGCCGATCGAAGAATCGTCGAGACTTCTCGTTAACCTGGCGAACCTTCGAGGCGGCTCTGACAACATCACGGTCGTCGTCGCCGAAGCCAGCAAAGAGGCTGCTTCTAAGGAGCCTGCTAAAGAGACTCCAGTCGCCGCTCGCCGAAAAAGTTCCGCAGGCATGGGCCCGTTCTGGACGCTGGCGTTCTGGGTATCGATCGTCGTGCTGGGGATCGGGGCCATCCTTCTCGCCACGCAGCGTTACGTGGCCGGGGGAATCGTCACCGGTGCCGGACTCGTCAGCTTCTCCGTTCTGATCTGGCAGTGGATGGCTCGCCGCGAAGCAACAGCCGCGAATTCATCAGACGCGACGATTCACGCGCAGACTTACGCGATGTCGAGTGCTCGGACGACGAAGGAATTCATGGCGGGTCTGGCCAAAATCGAACGAGAACTTCACCGCATCGCCAACGAAGAGAGCTGGGAAATTGACTGGCCAGCACACGCGACTTCGATCACAACAGCGCGCGAGGCGCTCGACAAAAAACAGACCCGTCGAGCGATGAGCGAAATGGGAAAAGCGATCGATCATCTCGTCGTCGGTCTGCACGCTCATCGAAAACGAATTCGCAGCACGCACATCTTCAGCCAGACAGGCAGCACCGACACGCTGCGCAAGAACGATGACAGCACCGCGTAGGGTATGACAAGCGCAGCGCCGGCATACCACACCCGAAGGCTCAATTGTGCGATGGTATGCCGGCGCTGCGCTTGTCATACCCTACACAAACCCGGAAAATCGACGATCAATTTTCATCCACGGAAGGAACCGTTGTGGCAGGAGAATCGTTTGCAGGCTTCGCAATTGAGGCCATCGAGCGCGGACTGGTTCCCGACACGCTCGTCCGAGCCGGCATTCGCAAACTGCTTCGCCAGCGGCTGAAGAATCAGGAGTCCGGCAACTGCGAAGAACACGCGCGAGCCTTCCAGGAGTTCGTACAAAGCACGAGGCAAGGACCGATCGCCTTTCTCCCCGAAAAAGCCAACGAGCAACACTACGAAGTACCCGCAGCATTTTATGAAGCCACACTCGGCCACCGGCTGAAATACAGTTGCTGCTGCTTTGACGAAGGAATCACAACGCTCGATCAGGCGGAAGATCGCGCGTTGAACGTCACCTGTCAGCGCGCCGGGTTGAGCAACGGTCAGCGCATTCTGGAGCTCGGCTGCGGCTGGGGATCGCTGTCGTTGTGGATGGCGGAGAAGTATCCCGAGAGTCAAATCACGTCGGTATCGAATTCGGCATCGCAGCGAGAGTTCATCATCTCCAGAGCCGAAGACCGAGGGCTGACCAATCTGCAGGTCGTCACCGCGGACATGAACGACTTTTCGACGGACGAAACATTCGACCGGGTCGTCTCGATCGAAATGTTCGAGCACATGCGGAATTACGAACTGCTGCTGTCCCGAGTCGCCGGTTGGCTCGTGCCCGGCGGCCGCCTGTTCGTTCACATCTTCTGCCACAAGCGAACGCCGTACGTTTTCGAATCAGACGGAGCGGCCAACTGGATGGGTCGATATTTTTTCTCCGGCGGCACAATGCCCAGCGACGACCTGTTCTACCACTATCAGTCGGATCTGCAGATTGTCGATCAGTGGCGGTGGAACGGCCGGCACTACGGAAAAACAAGCAACGCCTGGCTCGCTCGCCAGGACGCCGCTCGCAGTCAGTTAATGCCGGCCCTCGAAGAAACGTACGGCAAAGCCGATGCTTACCGCTGGTTCATGCGCTGGCGAATGTTCTTCATGTCGTGCGCCGAACTCTTCGACTTCAACGGCGGCAACGAGTGGTGGGTCTCGCACTACCTCTTCGAAAAGCCCACCGCGCCGTAGGTCAGGCGCCGCCTGGCGAAGTTCGCAACCAGCCACGATGTTCTGACGAAAAGAGAACCACTGAACACACAGAAAGACACGGAAGGGTTCTGGTCTTTTCCGTGTCTTTCTGTGTATTCCGTGGTCCAATCTTCTGAACGGCTGATTGGTAACAGATGGTGACTTACTTAATCGCGATCAGCTCGATTTCGAAGATCAACGTGGAGCCCGGTCCGATGTCGGCGCCAGCTCCGCGTTCGCCGTAAGCGAGTTCTGATGGGATAAACAGACGCCATTTGTCGCCAACTTTCATAAGCTGCAACGCTTCGGTCCAACCGCCGATGACGCCACCGACGGGGAAGCTGATCGGCTCGTCGGCTGGCGTTGGAGATTTGCCGCGATAAGACCCGTCGAAGATGTCGCCGTTGATCAACTGGCCTTTGTAGTGAGTCGTGACGGTGTCTGCTTTCGTCGGAGTCGGGCCGTTGCCGGACCGAATGATCTCGTACTGGAGTCCGGATTTCGTCGTCTTAATGCCCTTCTTTTTTGCATTGGCGGCGAGGAACTTCTTGCCCGCTTCGGCATTCTTCCCTGCAGCGGCCGCTTTCTTTGCAGCGATCATGCGCTGTAGTTCTTCAAAAGCGGCGGACAGTTCAGCCTGACTGAGAACCGACTTTTTTCCTGAGAGTGCGTCAAAGATACCTCGTGCGACAATGCTGGCATCCAGGTCGTCCGCTCCAAGACCCTGCTTTTTGATGCTTCGGCCAACGTTCATGCCGATGCCGTAGCTGGCTTTCTGCTTGGTAGACATCGCTGGTTTAGCGACCGGTGGGGCAGGGGCCGGCTGAGTGTCTGCCGGCTTTTTTGTATCGTCCTGAGCGTGGACAGCGATTGTTGATGCAGCAGCGACGGCGCAAGCGAGCGCGAAAGTTTGGATCCGCATGAGAGTTCTCCTGAATCGGGTGGGGTGTCGAGAAGGTAGGTACGACGCCAAAGCGGAGCAAAAAAAGTCGTACCCGAACGCTCTCAAAGCTGCTCTACCCGAATTCCGAGCGAGGCTTCCAATCGATTCAGACAGAACAGTTCCCGATCCAGTCTCCCTTGTCGTGATGGCAGGTCAGCTCGGCGATCCAAAGTCGCCGAAAGCTGGAGTATGAAGTCCGACCAATCAGTTTTCGAGTCAAGCCTGTTCCCATTCGCGAGCGGTCGACAGCTCGTGAAGATGCTCCCAGGTGTAAA